>Ga0116227_10000255_pt1 | contig 97002 bp, 90 predicted proteins | sample S1TSphgellanicum_FD_89693 | JGI IMG/M metagenome (GOLD analysis project Ga0116227, IMG submission 89693) | Host-associated microbial communities from peat moss isolated from Minnesota, USA - S1T2_Fb - Sphagnum magellanicum MG | ecosystem: Host-associated > Plants > Peat moss > Unclassified... | reverse complement strand
TCGGAGGAGCAAAACGCTGACCATGATGTGTCAACGATGTCCTCGTACATGTGTCAACCATGTCTCCAGTCTGTACACCGCCGCAAAGAAAGTAAGCAAAGAAAGCGGGCTGCAACCGCTAGCGTTTAGTGAGCCATCTCGGTCTGCCACCGGAAACGGCCCAAGACGAGACCCGCCCTCGCGCCACCCACGTTAGTGACAAAGCAGTCATCCGCTCCAGCGTTGCGCTACGCGCCCCGCCGTTGGGCATAACACGTTCTGCAAACGCTAATTGATGTCACCACGTTATTTCGTTAGGAAACCATATAATTGACGAAAGTACTGCAGTTTGGCAATGTTTTTCCCCGTTGGCGGTGAAATCGAGGTGGCATTCCTAGGTGAGCCCGTCCGCGACGCACGTAGTGCGGAGTGGGGTGGATGAGTGCTGTGTCACGAGCGGTGGAAATGCGATGGCAGGTCTCGTCTTGGGCCGTTTCCGGTGGCGGACCGAGATGGCTCACTAAACGCTAGCGGTTGCAGCCCGCTTTCTTTGCTTACTTTCTTTGCGGCGGCAAAGAAAGTAAGTGCCGCCCCGCACAGGGGCATCGCAAATAGACCACTAAGAATACAAGGAAAGGCCAACACCGCAAGAGCACAGCCAAGGCCAACACCGCAAGAGCACAGCCAAGACCAACGCCGTAGGCAAACAAACACCCACATTAACTAGCCCCCTCCCAATAAACATTAAACCCCATCAACGAAGTCAACGTCTGCGCCGCGCGCTTCATCATCTCGCCCACTTCGCTCATGGAAGGCACCGGCGCATTATCGATCCGCTCGATATAAGGCGTAGTCAGCGCCGCAATAGCATGCCCATCCCGCCCAAACACTGGATACGCCAGATTCTTGACTCCCTTAACCTGCCGGCTCGACATACGCGCATTACCATGCCTGCGGATCTGCGCCAGATCCTTCGCCAGTTGCTCGCTATCCACCACCTGCTCACCCTCCACAGGCACATGAAGCTCAAGCATCTCGGCCCGCTGCGGTTCCTCCTGAAACGCAAGCAACACCTGCCCCGAAGCCGTATCGGTCATCCCAATCAACGTCCCCACCTTCAACGCAAATCCCCACCGCTCAGGACTCTCCACACCCGCCACGATCAACACGCGCCCCTTCTGATACACGCAAAGATGAAACGACTGCCCAGCCTGCTTGGCAAGTTGCGTCATCAACGGCAGCGCTGTCGACACCAATGAACGCACCGGCTGATGCCGATGCGCCAACTGAAACAGCAGCAGCGAAAGCACATAGCGGTCGCCCGCGGCCAACAGATAGCCGCGCGTTTCCAACGTGACCACCATGCGGAAGATCTCCGCCGTAGTGCGCCCCAACTCCTTGGCAAGCTCCGCGAGCGATAAGCCCTCCGGGTGATCCGCCAGCCGTTCGATGATGTCGAGGCCCTTTTCCAGTGCCGGCGCCGAGTAGCGCGTCGCGTTGTCGTTCAAATCTCCTCCCGTAAAGCCGACGGGCGCCCGATCGACCCGGCGCACATGATACCCAATCCGATTGTAGGGCCCCCAAGGCCGAAAGCGCATTCCAATGCCCCATTCCATAGGCGGGGAAAACACCTAGTAAATTTTATCAATGAAATGTGTTTTCATACCTAAAATTTTAGGCAGCGCTGGACGAAGGCGCCAGGGCACGCTGAACAGCAGGCCGCCGGCGGCGGAATAACGCGGAGGAGAGGGTGGATGGCAGCCGTTGCATTCGAGCAGGTGCGCAAGTCGTTCGGCGCCGTTCAGGTCCTCAAGCAGATCGACCTGGCGGTGCCGGACGGCGAGTTTCTGGTGCTGGTCGGCCCGAGCGGCTGCGGCAAGTCCACCTTGCTGCGTGCGTTGGCCGGGCTCGAGGGCGTCACGCACGGGCGCATCCTGATCGACGGTCAGATCGTCAATGCGCTGCCGCCGCGCGAGCGCGACGTCGCAATGGTGTTCCAGAACTACGCGCTCTATCCGCATATGACCGTGCTCGAAAACCTCACCTTCGCGCTCAAGCTGCGTAATCACGACGCCGCGGAGATTGCGTTGCGTGCGCAAAAGGCGGCCACTTTGCTCGGTCTGCAGGACCTGCTCGGCCGGCATCCCCGGCATCTGTCGGGCGGTCAGCGGCAGCGCGTGGCGATGGGCCGCGCTATCGTGCGCGACCCAAAGGTGTTCCTGTTCGACGAGCCGCTGTCGAATCTCGACGCGCGGCTGCGCGTGCAGATGCGCGCGGAGATCAAGGCGCTGCATCAGCGTCTGCGCGCCACCACGGTCTACGTGACGCACGACCAGATCGAGGCGATGACGATGGCCGACCGCATCGTCGTGCTCAACGGCGGCGTGATCGAGCAGATCGGCACGCCGCTCGCACTCTACGACGATCCGGACAATCTCTTCGTGGCGGGTTTCATCGGCTCGCCGGCCATGAATGTCTTCAATGGCGTGTACGAGCAGCACGGCGGTGGCGCGCGGGTGCGCGTCGGCGAGCAGGCGCTGCCGGTGCCGGCCGTCAATGCCGTGCACGGGCAAGAGGTGGTGTACGGCGTGCGTCCCGAACATCTGGCGCTTGCCGGCGAGGACGGCGTGCCGTTCGCGCTCGATGTGGTCGAGCCGACCGGTGCGGCAACCGAACTGTTCGGCACGCTCGCCGGCCAACCCTGTTGCGTGATGCTGAATGGCCGCACCGATCTGCGCGCCGGCAACCCCGTCGCATTGCGTGCCGATCTCAACAAGGTGCTGGTGTTCGATCGCGCAAGCGGGCGACGTCTGCGCTGAACAGGCCTGCGAGCCGTCCCGCCGCGGGGCTCGCATGACGCATGAACCGCCGGTATGCCGCGCGGCTGCACGGCGGAACCCATACAAGAGGAGACAGTAATGCGCTATCCAACCATGCAAGCCCTGCCAACCATGTTGCGGCTCGCCGCTTCGATGCTCGCGCTCGCGGGCCTCGTTGCGTCGGGTCTCGCCCACGCCGACGACGAATACAAAGGCTATACGCTGCGGGTCAAGCTGATCGGCGGTGTGCAGTACGAAGCGCTCTATACGCGCATTCCGCTGTGGGAAAAGCAGACCGGCGCGAAAGTCGAGATCGTGTCGCGCAAGAGCCACTTCGAACTGGATCGCGAGTTGAAGCAGGACATCGCCTCGGGTCACATCGACTATTGCGTGTCGTCCAATCACACGAATTTTTCGGCCCAGTACCCGATTTTCCGCGATCTGAAGGGACTGTTTCCAGCGAGCTATCTGGCCGCGTTCTCGCCGAGCCTGCTGAAGGCGTCGGAGATCAACGGGCATCTGGTGCAGATTCCGCGTTCAGTGGATATCGAAGCGCTCTACTACGACAAGACCGCCTACGACGATCCGGCCAACCAGGCCGCCTATAGCAAGCAGTTCGGCAAGACACTCGCGCCGCCCACGAACTATGCGGAGTTCACCCAGCAGGCCAAGTTCTTCACCAAGGCGCCGAACTTCTACGGCACGCAGTTTCCCGGCAAGGACGAAGCCATCACGGGGACCTTCTATTCGCTGCTAATCGCCAATGGCGGCCAGTTGCTGGATGCGAAAAACCGCCCGGCGTTCAACTCGCCGATCGGCGTCAAGACGCTTAACTGGTTCGTGGACCTCTACAAGGCGGGCGCGGTGCCCAAGGGCGTGCCGAGTTACGTCTGGGACGATCTGGGCAATAACTTCGCAGCCGGCAAGGTGGCGCTGGATCTCGACTGGCCTGGCTTCGCTTCGTTCTACAACGATCCCAAGACTTCCAAACTGGCCGGCAATGTCGGCGTAGTGCCGGCGCCGCTCGGTGCCGGCAACAAGCGGCCGGGCTGGTCGGGCTCGCATAGCTTCTCGATTACGAAGACCTGCGATCGGCCGGAGGTCGCCGCGAGCTTCATCGAATTCCTGACCAGTCTCGATTCGCAGATGGTGGAGGCGCGCCTCGGCACGATTCCCTCGCGGATCGATGCGCAGCAGGCGGTTGTGAAGGAGTTCCAGGAAAAGCACGATGCCTATATGGCGAATGCCATCAACGTGTTCAGCACGGCGGCGCGCCAGGACGCCTTCACGCCGCCGCGCATCCAGCAATGGGACGAGATCTCCAACGCGCTGTGGCCCGAGTTGCAGAAGGCGCTGATCGGCGACAAGTCGTCCCAGCAGGCGCTCGACGATGCGGCGAAAAAGGTCTCCGACATCATGCAGGACGCCTCCGACTAGCGACATGCTCCGGCCCACGCGACGCACGCCGCGCGGGCCGATCCTATTTCCGCTCTACGACACCATGCGATCCAACCTCCAGGATTCGTCCGCCGTACCTGCTCTCGTGCCGGTCTCGCACGAGGGCGTCGGTTTGCCGTTCAAGCTGTTGCTGCCTGCGTTCTTCTCGGTGGCGATCGTCGTCGTGCTGCCGCTGCTGTTCTCGCTCTACACGAGCTTTACGTCGTACCGGCTGATCGAGCCCGACACGATCTGGCATTTCATCGGCCTGCGCAACTACATGCGCGCGTTCGCCAACGAGGACTTCTGGGCCGCCTTCGGCCGCACCGTGCTGTTCCTGACGATTGCCTTGAATCTGGAACTGGTGCTGGGTCTCGGCATCGCATTGCTGCTGAATGAGGTCACTAAAGGCCAGCGAATCCTGCGCACCATCATGATGTTCCCGATGATGTTCTCGCCGGTGCTGGTGGGCTTCCAGTTCAAGTTCATGCTCAACGACAGCACGGGTGTGGTCAACCATCTGCTGCAGACGCTCTTCGGCTTGCAGAGCACGATTCCGTTTCTGGTCAATGCGAACTCGGCGCTCGCTTCGCTGATCGTGGCCGAGGTCTGGAACTCGACGCCGGTGTTCGCGGTGATTCTGCTGGCGGGATTGATGGCGTTGCCGAAGGATCCGATCGAAGCCTCCAAGGTGGACGGCTGCACGCCGCTGCAAACCTTCCGCTACGTGACGCTGCCGTACCTGATGCCGTTCATCTACATCGCCATGACGATCCGCTCGCTGGACGTCGGCCGCGCCTACGACATTGTGCGCATCATGACGAACGGCGGTCCCGGCGGGCGCACCGAATTGCTGTGGACGATGGTGGGCCGCATCGCTTACGACGATTCGCATATGGGCTACGCGAACGCGATCGGCTATGTGTCGGTGCTGGTTTCCGTGCTGTTCACGCTGTACTTCTTCCGCAAGCTCAATGCGGCGCGCAAACATATGGGGCCGGCCTGACATCATGAGTACGACGCTCGAACACACTCCCGGTTTTTCGTCCTTCAAGGCACCGCTGCGGCGAGCTGCGCTATGGTTCGGAGTCTTTATCGTCATGGCGGTGATCTGTCTGCCTGGCCTGTGGGTCGTGCTGAATGCGTTCCGCTCGAACGTGGCGATCCTGTCGAACCAGCCGCTGTCCGATGCCGGCAGCTATACGCTCGACAACTTCCGCAACATGTTCGGCTTCGGGGCGATGCAGTCGTTACCGATTCGCCAGTACTTCGTGAATTCGGTGGTGATCTCGCTGGCGAGCACCTTCGCCGCCATCGTGGTGGGCGTGCTGGGCGGTTATGCGTTTGCCCGTTTCGAATTCCGCCACAAGAAGACGCTGTTCGTCGTGCTGATGCTGACCCGCGCGATTCCCGGCATCGCACTGTCTTTGCCGATCTTCATGCTGTGGGCGTGGACCGGTCTGCTCGACACGCGCATCGGTGTGATCGTCGTCTACCTTGCGATGAACGTGCCGTTCACGGTATGGCTGATCGACGGCTTCTTCCGCGAGGTGCCTGCGGAACTCGCCGAGGCCGCGCAGATTGACGGCTGCACCCGCTGGCAGGCGTTCTGGCATATCGAGCTGCCGCTGGCCCGCTCGGGCGTGGCGTCGGCGGCGATCTTCGCCTTCCTGACGAGCTGGAACGAATTCGCGCTGGCGTCCCAGTTGTGCCGCAGTCCCGACACTAAAACTTTGCCGGTCGGCCTGATGGACTTTACCGCTCAGTTCACAGTGGACTGGGCCGGCATGTGCGCGATGGCGGTCATCATCATCATTCCCGCCATCGTGCTGACCTTCATTGTTCAGAAGCACCTGATTGCAGGCCTCACGCTTGGCGGCGTCAAAGGATAGAACTCACATGACCACGATCGAAAACGTCGAAATCCGGCAAGTCGACCTTCAGCCGAAAGTGCGGCGCACGGACGCCATTCAGTCGTTCGTTGTGCAGGAAACCATTTTGCTGACGATCCGTTGTAGCGACGGCAGCAGCGGCACAGGCTACACCTACACGATCGGCACGGGCGGTTCGTCGATCGTCGCGCTGCTGCACGATCATCTGGTGCCGCGGCTGATTGGCCGCAACCCGGCCGAGTACGAAGCGATCTGGCGCGATCTGTTCTTCCATACGCATGCGACAGCCGTCGGCGCCATCACCAGTCTCGCGCTGGCCGCCGTCGATACGGCGCTATGGGACCGCAACACGCGCGTGGCCGGGCTGCCGCTGTGGGTCGCGGCCGGCGGCGCAAAACCACGCGTACGCACTTACACGACGGAGGGCGGCTGGCTGCATCTGTCGCAGAGCGAACTCGTCGAGCAGACGCTGCAAGCGCAAGCCGAAGGCTTTCGCGGGGCGAAACTGAAAGTAGGGCGCCCGCATGTCTCGGAGGACGCCGCGCGTCTCGCGGCCGTGCGCACTGCCGTGGGCGACGGCTTCGAACTGATGGTCGATGCCAACCAGGGATTCACGCTGGCCGAGGCGCTGCGACGCGCGCATGCCTTCGAGCCGCTACGCCTCGCATGGCTGGAGGAACCGATGCCGGCCGAGAGCATCGACGCGCACCGGCGTCTGTGTGCGGCGACGACGGTGCCGGTTGCAGTGGGCGAATCGCTGTACCATCCGGCGCAGTTCGCCGAATATGTGAAAGCGGATGCCTGCTCGATCGTTCAGGCGGACGTCGCCCGCGTGGGCGGCATTACGCCATGGCTGAAGATTGCGCATTCCGCGGAGGCGATGAACATCGAAATCTGTCCGCACTTCCTGATGGAGTTGCACGTGAGTCTGTGCGCGGCGGTACCCAACTCGAGCTGGCTCGAGTACATTCCGCAACTGGACTCGCTGACCGGTGCGTCGATTGTGGTGGAGCAGGGTTACGCGACACCGCCGGCGTCGCCGGGCATCGGCATCGATTGGGACTGGGACGCGATTCGTGCGCAGCAGCGTCTGCAGATCGAGATCGACACGTCGGTGAGCGCGTGAACGCCCGCGTCGCCCGTCTGCTCAATTGCCACTTTATTTGTTATGGAGTGTTCCATGCGTTATTGCCTCGCCCTCGATCTTCGCGACGATCCCGCTGTGATGGAGGAGTACGACCGCTACCATCGCGAGGTCTGGCCCGAAGTGCTCGCCCATCTGCGGGCCTCGGGCATCCATGACATGACGATCTGGCGGCGTGAGAACCGGCTAGTCATGCTGATCGACGCGGACGACGGCTTCACGCCGGAGCAACTCGTTATCGGCCCGCAGACGCATCCACGCGTCAAAGAGTGGGAGACGCTGATGGCGTATTTCCAGCAGCCGTTGCCGCATGCGGAGAAAACCGCATGGCAGTCTTTGGAGCAGGTGTTTCGCCTGACCGAAAGCCAGTAAAACCAATATTCAGAATGACTGATTATGCGTAACGTATATTCGGTAAGCTGAATAAAAGAAACGCGAAATTAAAATGAAAAATTATGCGTTTTAGCGGTTGAGGAGCGTACGCCGCTAATGGAATCCGTGCGTTGGATTTAACCATTGCTGAGCAGTTAGCACTACGTTTCAAGCAGTGCCCGGTGTTATATTGATGTACATGAACACGCCGAGATCAATCGAATCGATCGATAACCGAACGCGTATGCGCGAACTATGCGCATTGGCTGGATCTCAGAGCGAAGCCGCGAGGCTCATCACCCGCCATACCCGACGACCCTGCAGCGTGGAAGCGGTGAAGTCGTGGACCTGCGATCCCGATACGACGCGCGCCAGGACCTGTCACGACTGGGCCGTCGAAGCACTCGAAACAGAGTTGAACAATCTTGCCAAGGATTCCTGAGCTCGTGTCCGGGCACGTCCGGCGTATCGGCTTATCCACTCAAAGCCGAGGGATCGTGGCGTCACCTGCACGGACATGATGCGAGGCAAGTGAAGAGCGTAAGTCAGCGCCGGACGATAACAGGCCACAGCCTGCCAAGCCCGCGCCATGTTGAGCGGCCATTACTTAGTGAGACCATTCATGAGTATAAAAGACAGGATCAAAGCATTTGTTTTTGAGGACGAGTCCGGCAAAACCAAAGAGCCAGTCGATGCAGCGGGCGAGGTCCCGGCGTCGGATCCGCCGCCGCACGCCTCGGTCTCCGAGGCGCCGCAGGCCGCTGCTGTCATCGAACAGTCGGGTACGGGGCTCGACGTGCCGGCGGTCGAGGACCACATCGATCAGCAGATCCAGAGCAACCAGGCCTTCGCGCCCGTCGCCGCTTTCCTCAAGATGGCCGAGAGCATGAAGAGCGTCATCGGCGACGAGAAGCAGCGCTTCCAGGCCGCTCAGGCGGCGACCAACACGCCGACCGACGCCTTGCTGGGCGCGGTCAAGTCGTATGCGTCGGTGCTGGAACATGAAACCACGGCGTTCGAACAGACCTTCGTCGCCCAGGCCGAGGGCGAGATTCGCGCGCTCGGCGATCAGGAGAAGCAGTTGAGCCAGCAGATCAGCGACCTGCAGGCCAAGCTGTCCAATCTGAGCGCCCGCAAGGAAGAGATCGGCGCGCAGTCGATTGCGAAGGCGGGCGATCTGGCCAAGGCGAAGATCGACTTCGGCTCGGTTTCGTCGACGCTCAACAAGCGCTACACCGACCTCGCCGCCAAGCTGCAGCAACATCTCGGAGGCGCTGTACATGGCCAATGATCTCATCAAGACCGAGACCACCCGGCGGCTGAAGTCCTTCTGGGACACCAAGGAAGGCACCACCGGCATGGTGGTGGGCGCCGGCATTCTCGGCGGCCTTGGCTGGGGCGCGTACAAGATCATGCCGTATGTGGCCAACCTGATGGAGAACACGGTGCTGGCAATCGTGTTCGGCGCCATTGCCGTGGGCCTCGTGTATGCCCTCGTCATCGACGGCTCTTTGCGCCGGCTGCTGTGGCTGCGGTACAAGCTGCTGATGCGCGCATTGACCTACTCGGTCATCAAGTACGACCCCGCCGGCGTGTTGCGCGAGACGCAGAAACTCGCTCGCACGCGCCTGCGCGAAGCGGACGAGTACCGCACCAAGGCGCGCGGCCAGGTGGAACTGATCAAGAACACCATGGACGGCTACAAGCGCGAGGCCGACACCTATCTGCAGGAGGCGCAATACCTGCAGTCGCATCACGGCTCGCAAACCGAAATCGAAAGCCGCGCCATGAAGCTCCAGGAACTGAACACGGCCTACAAGGAGTTGCAGCCGCTCTATACGGTCACGCAAAGCTGGTACGAAAAGATGACCCATGCCAGCGAAACGCTGGAAACCATCATCAGCAACACCGACTTCAAGATCAACCTCGAAACCACCAAGTACAACGTGGCGAACTCGACCCACAACGCGTGGCGCATGTTCAAGTCGGCGTTTTCCGGTTCTGAGGATATCGAAGGATTGCAAAACGATACCTTCACCTACATGGCGGAAGACTATGGGCAGAAGGTCGGCGAGATCGAATCGTTCATGCTGGATTCCAAGAAGTTCATCGACAGCGCGGATCTGCGCAAGGCCGTGAACACGGAGAACGGCATGAAGCTGCTCGAAGAGCTGAGCCGCCGCAATCTCGGCATCGTCGAAGCCGATCAACCGAAGTTGACGACCGACGATGCCTCGACGGTCAGCTATGCGAATTACCTCAAGAAAAAATAAGGAGCCAGCAAATGGCATTTACCTCAGGATTCAAAAAACTCGTGGGTTTGGTAGCCACCGTGGCCGTTGTCGCGGGCGCAATCTTCGCTTATAAGCAGGGCTATTTCGGTCAGCACAACACGTCGCAAGTGGCGGCCGTCGACACCGGCAATAGCTCGCAGCCCATGCAGGCGATGCAGGCACCGCCCACGGCGGCGCCGCAGACGGACACCTCCAACGCGGCGACACCGAGCCGCGATACGCTGCAATCGATCCTGCAGAATCGCACGGTGCGCATTTCCGTGGAGAACCCGTCCGAGCCGATCTACGGCGAGACCAACGGCATTCCGCACGGTTTCAATTACGAGTTCGCCAAGTTGCTGTTTGCCCAGCCCGAATTCAACAAGGGTGGCGTGATCAGGATCGACACGCATCATGAGGTGGACGCCTATCAGGACGTGCCGCGTCAGTTGCTGGTGTCGTCCAATGGCGCGCCGGTCACCGACATCGCGATGGACGGCCTGACCTTCCCGGACAACACGCCCAACGGCGTGGTCTACACGAATCCGTATCTGGACGACTTCGGCTACGCGCTGATCGTTCAGCATGGTTCTTCCATCCGCTCGGCGGCGGATCTGAACGGCAAAACCATCGGCATCCTGCAGGGCGATCCGGACGTGCGCGCGTTTGTGACCCGCCAGTTTCCGAACAGCAAGCTCGTGGAAGTCAACGATTCGGACCCGCAGTTCATCAACAAGAGTGTCGACGATCACGTAGTCGATTGCTTCATCTACGATTATCCGTTCGCGGTGGAATCGATCAAGGGCACCGACCTCAAGTTTGCCGTCACGAAACTCGATGGCTCCGATATCTCGTACAAGATCGGCGTCCGTGCAGCGGACCAGAATCTGTTGATCTATCTGAACAGCGCGATTGGCCGTGTGAAGCAAAGCCCGGCCTACCTCGACCTGCTGCGCAAGTATTTCATCAGCGACCAGGTGGAGACGACGGCGGCGGCATCGGGCGAGCGCAGCTACGTCGTGCGCCAGGGCGATACGCTGAACCTGATTGCCTCATCGCAACTCGGCAGCGGCTCGCGCTACCGCGACATCCAGCAACGTAACAACCTGCCGAATCCGAACCTGATCCTCGTGGGCCAGCATCTGGTGATTCCGGCCCGGTAAGCGGGGCATTTATTCGTTAGCGCTTGGCGTTGAGGGAGAGGGTGGCGCGGTAGGTGTTTGCGGCGCCATTCCCAAGGCATTGAGCACGCTTTGCTCGATGAGCGGACTGCGCTGGACTCCCGGCAGCGTGAGATTCGGCGCCGGTGTGGGCAGTTTGCCCACGTCGCCGCCGTGCAAGGTGAACGAGCGCCGCGTCTGCGCGTCGTAGCACAGCACGCCGGCGACCGGCGCATCAGGATCGTCATGTCCTGCGCCGATGCGCTCCGCCTGTCCCTCTCCCGACGCCTGGACGAACGTAACGGTGGCCCCGGGCTTACCGAACACCTGCGCCGCGATCTGCACAATGGTGTCGCGATGCTGCGTCACGTCGACGTGGCTGCCGGGATCCGCATCCGTCACCGCCGCGGTCACGCGGCGCCTTGCTTCCACCACCTTGCGGTTCATCGCGCTTGAAGCAGAATCGGTCTTGCCCGAGAACTGCTGGCCGAGCGCGTGCAGCATCGAGTCGAGACCCGGTGTGCTGGGGTTGTCGATCACGTTGACGTGCGCAGCCTCGAGATTGCGCCGCCACGTCAGCGGCTCTTCGGCGCTCGCCTGATGCTCAGGCATCCGTTCGGCGACTGCCGCCGCCTGCTCGTGCCCCTGCTGGTTGAGCAGTTGCGTCGAAAAACGCCGCCGCAGATTTTCGCCGAACAGATGGCCTTCGAGCCATGTGCCCGCGTCCTTTTTCCCCATCGCCTGTAACTGTCCAATTTCCGTTTCGCTGAAACGGAAATCGCGCAGCATGTTGCGCGCGGCGGTGGCCTCGTGGCCGCTACTGAACAGATCCCCGACGAAGAGCCGCGTCGCAAACGAAGGGTTGTCCTGCGCGAAGCGCTGCCGCAGATCGCTCGCCACGTCCTGCGCCGGTTGTCCGACGTAGCGCGCGGTATCGAAGCCGTAGTTGACTGCGGTTGGCGCGGTCGAAAGTGCATGCGCCAGCGCATCGATGCCGCTTGCCGGCTGGAACGACGCATTGTCGATGAAGTGAGTCTTGAGCGTCTCGAAGGTCTTGTGCGGATCCCGGCTGTCCTGCCGGACCGCGTTGAGCGCGATGATGCCGCTTGTGCTTGCCGCCTCGCCGATGAACCTTTTGGCATCCTCTATTTGCTGATGGTACCCGTAGCCCGCGGCTTCCTCGGCCACGACACGAAGTGCAACCAGCGCGTTGGCCTCGGGATTTTTCTGCGCAAGGAAGGCGCGCACCTCGTCGCCCTTACCGGAAAGTTTGAGGGTCTCGACCTTGTTGATATCCGCGATGCTTAACTTCAGTTCATCGTGGAGGAATTGCTGGCGATCGCGTAGCCGGCCGAGGTCGGCGCCACCCGTAGCGATCCGCTGGTGCAGCGACGGCAACGCATACAGCAAGGCCTCTTCCTGCATGGCCGCATTGATGGGCCGGGCATTTCTGCGGTTGATCTCGCTGACGAGCCCACGCCGCCCCGCGTACGCGAGATAGGCGGGGCTGAGTACCGCACGCGTCGCGCTGATGCCCGCGCCTGCAAGCGGATTCACCGCGAGTTCGGCGATGCCTGCCGCCGCGTTGACCGCACCGTAGGCCACCTGAATGTTCGCGTGGCGCTTTTCCTCCTTGAGAGAATCGAGGGTAGTGTCCTGATACGCGAGGATGTGCGTGCGCAGCAGATCGGCCGGTGGGTTCTGAGGATGGGTGCGTCCGCTCTGGAGCGGCAGCACTTTCTGGTTGTAGCGGACCTTCATCGCTTCGAGTCGATCGAGGCTCGCGCCGTTGGCGAACTGCTTGACGAGCGCCGCCCGAATGTCCGAACGCTGAAGCTTCGTGGTCGGCAACGTCGCGTCTTTTTTCCAGAAGCGCCAGGTGCCGAAGTGCAGCGTCGATTGCAAACGCGTGCGCTCGTCCTGTGGCAGCGTCTTGTAACGCGCGACGAACGCCTGCTCTTCGCCGGATGCGGCAATGGCCTTTAGCGTGTTCGAATTGAACTGGCCCGGGTCGATTTCCGCGTCGCGCAGCGAGTCCTTAAGCGCCGCGACCTTCGGGGCCGTTTTGGCACCCAGCGCCTCGTTTCGGACGGACTTCAGTTCGTCGAACAACTCGGCATGCTGGCCTGGCTGGATGTCCGAGCGAAGGAACGCATCGATCACTTCTTCGCGGGCCGCACGGCGCATGCTCGCCGTGTTCAGATTGCGATTGCGTCCCAGGTTGAAGACCTGGAAGAGGTTTTTCTCGCCGGGAAACTGCAGCACTTCGTTGAAGCGCTGCCGCCCGATGATGCCGAGCGCGGCGAATTGGCTGTGAAACCGTTCGACATCGGCGTCGTCGTGCTGGCGCAGGATCCAATAGGTATGCGAACTGATTTTGTCGTCCGCGAATGCATCATCGAGCTGCCGCATGGCCTCGCTATGCGATTCGGTTCGCCCGCTGGCCGGCTGACGGACCGCCGAGCGCACCGCCTGCACGCGGTCCACCGCACGGTCCACTTTCCTGCTTTGCTGCACCCCGGCAATCGTATATGCGGCGCCCGAGGCGATTGCCAGCACGCCGTCGGCCGTCACCGCGCTGGACTTGCCGCCGTACATCGAATGACCCTGATGTCCCGCCGCATAGATACGCCCGCCGACCCCCAGCGCGCCAATGCCGACGTCGCGAATCGCGCCCGGCGTGGCGCGCGCGAGATTGCCTCTGGCTTGCTTGTGTGCGCTCAGCGCGTCGTTGCCCGCAAGCGTGCCCGGCACTTCGCTTTTCAACTGCTTGCTGGTCTCGGCCACCTTGAACAGCTTATTGCCGAAGCTGACAGCCGTCGTCGCGACGTCGAGCCCGGCAGGCAGCATGCCCACGCCGTTGGTCGCCTGAGACACGTTGCTCGTGACTTCGCTTGTGCCGTGGAAATTGCTGACGAGCCCGTTGACGGCGGAGGTCGCGTTGTTGCCGGCCCAGAGCTCATAGCCGCCCGACGCGGCGGGCGACATCACCGGTTCGGCTTTTCCGAGGCCGCCTTTGGCGATCTGCGCAGCCTTCGCGCCGGTGCGCGTCGCGCGCTGCGCCAGCGCTCCCAGCAGCGAGTGACTGCTCGCGGTCGTGGCTGGCGCGCCCGATTGGGCCGGGACGCTCGGCGCGCCGCTGGTTGAACTGCCGTTCTCGTTCGGATCCGGCACCTGCGGGTGGGAAGGCGTGTTTGACCCGCCGATGGGCGTCGACATGCTGTGTTCTCCTGAATGGCCCGGTCGCCATGCAGGCTCGCCACCAGGGCGTGCCACCAGGCGCCTGACCTTTCAGTAGACCCGAGTCGCAGCGCCTCGCGGCAGTGAGAGCGGAAATCCTGTCTCGCGATGCGAAGCTGGCGCGTATTCGCGCCGCACAATGCAAAAAAAGTCCGCCCCACGGTCATAAGGCGGACTCAAACAGATGTTAAACCCACTGCGACGAGTAAGAAGCAGTGTGAGGACATCCTATGCCGCCAATTCGCGGTTGGGTGCTGGGGTAATGCTGCGTAAGCGAGCCGGCCCAATTGCGCGGGCGCGGAAATCTTTGGTAAGCACTCTGTCGCTACGGCCTTTCTTTCGCGGCTAGAACCCGCTCAAGCGGACTATTCTGCCCACGTGCGAACCTCATCCCGTTGTATGTGCGGATCTTCGATGAGAACGCTCATCACGCGCCGCTATCCGCTTACTTCTTCGTACAGGGTTAGTCATGTCCAAATCGAAAACTGCTGTTCCTTTCGTTGCCCGGTTGCTTGCCAAACCATCGGCGAGCTTGTCGTTCTGCGTTCTGGCGGCGTGCGCGACGCTTGCCGGTAACGCGTCCGCGGCGAGCTTCCATTGCAGGAGCAAGTCGTCGGCGTCGGAGAAGATCGTCTGCCAGGATCCGCAACTGTCCAGCCTCGACGATCGCCTCAATACCGCTTACCAGCGCGCCCGGGATGCCAGTCTCGATCCGCGCTCGGTGGAGTCCGCGCGCATCGAGCAATGGCTCTGGCGCCAGCACAACTGTACCGACAAGGCTTGTGTACAGAGCTGGTATGACCGGCGCATCGCCGAACTGGATGCCGACTATGAGCAGGCCAAACAGGCCCAGCGCGATGCTTTCGAAGCGGCGCTGGTGGAGCAGAAGCTGGCTCCGTCCGCGGCAGACGCCGTGCGGCAGATGAAGAGCGATCCCCTCGTGGCAGCCGCAGCCGGCCCGGTCACGACTCCGGCCGCGAAGTGAATGGCAGCGTATGCGCCATGGACCCTCGATCAGATTGGTCGTGTCAGTAGAAGATGGGCCGGTTGACAGCGTCGGTGGGATCGTCGAACTCGGGGGGCGCAAAGTCGGCGTCTGGTATTACGACGCCATGACGAGCATCGTCGTGACGCGCGCCTTTCGCAACAAGGTCGTCATCGGCAGTGTGGCCGAAGTGGTCGCCCAGTTGAAGCGGCTCGCCATCCGGTTTTAAGGCGAGCCGCACCAGATCGCATCATCACGCATCGCCGCGCATCGTTGCGGTTGCATGCCCGCTATCCATTCAAGTACCGCGGTCCAGCGGACCGCGCGTCGTTTCAACGCGAGCCCTTGCGCTCCGCGCGATACGTCTCCGTGTCGCGCGCATGAGTCCTTTGTCGAGATTGATGGGCGCCTCCGACAATGCGACACAATTCTCCACAAACGAACGATAGATTGCAGAGTTTGTTCACTCTAATATTAATTCACATTTCATCACCCGGGCATCGGCCAGGCGAGCAGTGCGCCTCAAGCCTTCTGTCGCCGAGAGACATCATCCCTCCGTTTAAAAGTAATCGGCGCTTTAAATGAGCCGGCGCTAAAACACCTTTTGGCCTGCATAGTAAATGCTACAGACGACTGAATCGTTTGCGAATTCGATACCGGTGCTGACGTATCACCACGTGTCATCGTCGGGCGGCTCGCTGACTATCTCGCCGGAGAACTTCGAGTCGCAGATCGGCTGGCTGGCGAAGAACGGTTATGTCACGCTCACCGCCGATGAATTTGCGCGCTTTTTGCATGGCGCGCCTATGCCGCGCAAATCGGTTTTGCTGACCTTCGACGACGGCTATCTGGACAATTACGTCCACGCGCATCCCATTCTTTTACGTTACGGACTCAATGCGGTCATGTTTCTCGTGACCGGCCGCGTGCATGACGGTCCGTATCGCGCCATCGGGGCGCAGCGCCTCGAAGCGCCGCGTTCGCATCAGGCATGCGAGCGTCTCGTTCACGACGGTCGCGCGGACGAGGTCACGGTGCGCTGGAGTGAGGTCGACTTGATGCGCGCGGCGGGCACGTTCGAATTCCATAGCCATACGCACAGCCACCTCCGCTGGGACCAGTTGTGCGCCGACCCGGTCCACAAGCGCCAGAACATCGGCGTGGACATCGAGAAGTCAAAGGCGATCCTGGCGGCCCGTCTGGGTGCGGGCTCGCGCCATCTGTGCTGGCCCGAGGGCTATTTCGACGCCGACTATCTCGACGCTGCCAAAGCCGCCGGATTCGAGTACCTCTACACGACCCGCAACCTGCGGCGCAACGTGCCGGGCAGCGACCCTCACCGTATCCATCGCCTCGTCGACAACGGCAAGGACGCCGAATGGCTCGCGCAAAAGCTGCACCGCTATCAGGATCCGCTGTGGGGGCGGGCGTACTACTGGTTCAAACGGGCGAGACACTTCCGGGACGAAGCGTGGTCATGAAAATCCTCTACACGAACTTCCACGCGGGCGATGGGGGCGGCCATACCACCTATATTCTGAGCCTCGCCGCGGCGCTCGCGGGCCGTCATCGCGTGACGGTAGCGGCGCCGAAGTCGAGCCGGCTTTATGCGAGCGCGCAGTTGCTGGCGGGTGTCGAGGTGATCGCGCTCGAGTTTCGCAACCGGCTGGGCGCAATGACCGGATCGGGCTGGCGCTTGCGGCAACTGATCGCCCGCGAGCGTTTCGACATCGTTCATGTGAACGGCTCGGCGGATCACCGCATTGTCATGCTGGCGACGCTAGGCCTGAAGCGAACCCGGCCGCGCATCGTCTTCACGAAGCACAACGATTTGCCGGTCAGCGGCCTGAGCGCCTGGTTGAAGGGCAAGCTCGGCACCGATTCGGTGATCTGCGTATCCGACTACACGCGGCGCCGCCTCGCTAAAACCGTCTATGACACCAAGGTGGTGTGGGTCGTGCATCATGGTGTCGACCTGGGCCGGTTTGCGCCGGTCAGGTCTGAAGTAGTCGCAAGGCTGCGCAGCCGCTGGCGCGAGGCGGTGCCGCGCGACGCGCTGGTGCTGGGCAGCATCGCCGGCACGGACTGCAACAAGGGCTGGCTGAACATGGTGGCGGCCGTGGCCTTGCTGCCCGCTGCACAACGCGAGCGGATCCGCATAGTGGTGGCGGGGCGCTTGCCCGACGCCCTGCAATGCGCGCGGGTCGACGCATTGGGGATGACGGATCATGTGATCTTTACCGGCGTGCTCAGCGACGTGCGGCCGCTGGTGGCGGCGCTGGATGTGGGCTTTGTGCTGTCGCAGCGCGAAACGCTGTCGTTTGCCTGCCGCGAGATGATGGCGATGGGCAAGCCGGTGATCGTGTCGGATTCGGGTGGCCTGCCGGAGAACGTCGAGGCCGGCGTGAACGGCTGGATTGTCGCGCCGCACGAACACGAACACCTCGCGCAACTGCTGGCGCACCTGCTCGGCAACCGGCTCGAGATTACGTTGGCAGGCATGGCGGCGCGCGCGCGGAGCGTGGCGCAGTTTTCGCTGCAGACATTCGTGGAGCGGACCGAGGCGGTCTATCAGGAGTGCCTGGTGCGCATTCCGTCTTTGGCCGGCAGCGGCTCGGTCGCTGAATGGAAGGTTCAGCGCAACTCCGGCTGAGCAGGTTGCCGCCGACACCGCCCGGTGTCGGCCCGCAATACGCTTTTCCTCTCCAGGATGGATAATTCGCTGCAGGACGCCTGCGCTGCGTTGCGGCGCATCAAGGCTCTTCCACTCCAAATCATCCTGGGTTTTCACATGGAACAGATCGTCTTCCGGTCGGCGCTGCTTGCCGACATCCCTGCCATCGTCGCGATGCTGGCCGACGACGAACTCGGCAGCCAGCGCGAAATCACCGGTTTGCCGCTCGACGAGCGCTATGTCGCGGCGTTTCGCGCCATCGAGGCCGACGCCAATCAGCAACTGGTGGTGGTCGTGGACGGCGCCGAGGTCATCGGCACGCTGCAACTGTCGTTCATCCCAGGGATTGCCCGGATGGGCGCGTGGCGCGGCCAGATCGAAGCGGTGCGGATCGCCGCCCACCGCCGCGACTCCGGGCTGGGCCAGAAGATGTTCGAATGGGCCATCGCGACGTGCCGCTCGCGCGGCTGCAATCTCGTCCAGCTCACCACCGACAGGAGCCGCGCCGACGCGCATCGTTTCTACGAGAAGCTCGGCTTCGTCGCGAGCCATGTCGGCTACAAGCTCGCGTTGTAGCGCCGCATCCTGCGTGTGCTGGCCGCCAAAGGCCTCGCTGAAATGGTCAGTCGAAAAGCGGCGCGCTGGCGGTCTGCTCGTCGAGGACTAATATGTGAGACTAAGGGCGACGCATCAGCCATAATGAAAAAAAGCGGTATTTAAACGATCCAGGAGACGACATGCAATCCGATCAACCGACCCAGCCGCCTGGCGGTGCCGCACCGCATCTCTCGAAGTTCGGCGCCGTCCTGCGCGTGACGAGCGGTAACTTCCTCGAACAGTTCGACTTCTTCCTGTTCGGCTTCTACGCCACGTACATCGCCAGGACGTTTTTCCCGGCCGCCAGCGAGTTCGCCTCGCTGATGCAGACCTTTGCCGTGTTCGGCGCCGGTTTTCTGATGCGGCCGTTGGGCGCCATCATCCTCGGCGCGTATATCGACAAGGTGGGGCGGCGCCGCGGCCTGATCGTCACGCTGGCCATCATGGCGAGCGGCACGATCCTGATTGCCTGCGTGCCGGGCTATGCGTCGATCGGCTTGCTGGCGCCGGCGCTGGTGTTGATCGGGCGTCTCTTGCAGGGGTTTTCGGCGGGGGCCGAACTCGGCGGCGTGTCGGTGTATCTGGCGGAAATGGCCACGCCGGGCAAGAAGGGCTTTTACACCGCCTGGCAGTCGGCTAGCCAGCAGGTGGCTATCGTGGTGGCGGCCGCGCTCGGCTACGCGCTGAACCTGTTGCTCACGCCGCCGCAAATCGGCGCCTGGGGCTGGCGTTTGCCGTTCCTGATCGGTTGCATGATCGTACCGTTTCTCTATGTGCTGCGCCGCTCGCTGCAGGAAACCGCGGAGTTCCAGACGCGCCGCCATCATCCGGCCACCTCCGAAGTGTTCCGCTCGATGCTGACCAACTGGCAGACGGTGGTCGCCGGCATGATGATGGTTGCGATGACAACCACCACCTTCTACCTGATCACCGTCTATACACCGACCTTCGGCCGCGCGGTGCTGCATCTAAGCACCGCGGATGCGCTGGTCGTCACGCTGCTGGTGGGGGTGTCGAACTTTATCTGGCTGCCGGTCGGCGGCGCGGTTTCGGATCGCATCGGCCGCCGGCCCTTGCTGTTGTTCATTTCGGCACTCGCCATCGTCACCACCTATCCTGCGCTGGAATGGCTCGCGCATGCGCCTAGCTTCCTGCGCATGCTGACCGTGCTGCTGTATTTTTCGTTCTTCTTCGGCGTCTATAACGGTGCGATGGTTGCGGCCCTCACGGAGGTGATGCCGGTGGAGGTGCGGGTCGCCGGTTTCTCGCTCGCCTATAGTCTCGCCACGGCCTTGTTCGGCGGTTTTACGCCCGCTGTCTCGACCTTCCTGATCGAGATGACCGGCGATAAAGCGGCACCGGCTTACTGGCTGATCTTCGCGGCCTTATGCGGCTTCTTCGCCACGCTGGTGCTGTATCGCCGGGGTGGGGCGGCTGAGTTGCAGGCCAAGCTGGGCTAGGGAGGCAGACGCTGGCACTAGCGCATGGCCGCAGCAAGCCGCCTGCGGGTCAGCCAGCGCACGGCGAGCAGACAGCTCACCATCACGGTCAGCGACAACACGGTGGTCATCGTGCCGAGCGCGTAAATCACCGGCGTCGTGACGGAAGTGGTGAGCCCCTGCAGTTCGAGCGGCAAGGTGTTCTGATCGCCGATAGCCTGTGATGTGCGGGCGATCTCGTCCCACGAGAGCGTGAAGCCGAACATCGCCACGCCGATCACGGAAGGCCCGATGATCGGCAACACGATATGCCGGAAGTTTTGCCACGGCGTCGCGCCCAGATCGCGTCCCGCTTCTTCGTAGGCGGGATTGAAGCGGTTGAACACCGCGAACATCACCAGCAGTCCGAACGGCAGGGTCCATGTCAGGTGCGCGCCGAGCGCCGAGGTGAACAGCCCCATCGAAGTGGAATAGTTGTCCGCGAACGACTGATTGCCCCACGCAGTGGCCAGATATTTGACGCCGCTATCGAGCAGACGGAAGGTGAGGCCGATGCCGAGCGACACGATGATCGAAGGCATGATCAGACTCGCCACCGACACATAAAATACGGCGGTGTCGCCGCGAAAGCGCTTGCGAAACGCAAGGCCCGCCGCCACCGAGAACAGCACGGTCAGCACCGTCACGGCCAGCGCGAGGCGCACGGAACGCGCGAACGCCCCCCAGATGTCGATATCGCCCACGCCCTGGCGCAGCACCGCGAACCAGTGCAGGGAGACGCCGCGCATCGGGAAGGTGAGGCCGCCTTCCGGTCCCTGAAACGACAGGATGAAGATGGTGATCACGGGGCCGTACAGGAACAGCACGAACAGCCCGAACAGGAGAGCCAGCCAGTAGAAACTGGCGGGCCGGCGTTCGCGATGCTTGCGGCGGATGGCCTGCATGTCACAGCTCCTTGCGGATGTCGACTACCCGCGTCAAACCCCACACAATCATCAACACCACGGCGAGCAGGATGATCGCGTTGGCCGCGGCGGCCGGGAACTGCAGGTAGCCCGTCTGCACCTGGATGATCTTGCCGACCGAGGCGATCTGCTGGCCGCCCATCACGCCGACCGTCAGGAAATCGCCCATCACGATGGTGATCACGAAGATCGAGCCGATCACGATGCCAGTCTTGGAGAGCGGCAGCACCACGTCGCGGATCACCTGCCAGCCGCTTGCGCCGGCATCGCGCGCGGCTTCGAGCAGCGACCGGTCGATGCGCATCATCGCGTTGAAGATCGGCACGATCATGAAGAACGTGTAGAGGTGCACGAAGGCGAGCACCACCGAGAAGTTCGAATACAGCAGCCATTCGAGCGGCTGGTCGATCACATGCGCGCCGAGCAGCGCCTGGTTGACGAGGCCGTTGCGGCCGAGCAGCGGGATCCACGAGATCATGCGGATCACGTTCGAGGTCCAGAAGGGGATCGTGCAGATCAGGAACAGGACGGTCTGCATCGCCGTCGTGCGTACGTGGAAGGCGAGGAAGTAGGCAATCGAAAAGCCGAGCACGAGCGTGACCGCCCAGACTATCGCGCAGAACTTGAGCGTGGACAGGTAGGTCTTGAAGGTGACGCACATGTCCGTCATCGACGAGCAGCCGTCGAAAATCGCCTTGTAGTTTTTCAGCGTGAAGGCGGGGATGATCTGATACTCGTTGTAATCCCAGAAGCTGACGATCAGCGTGATGACGAGCGGCACGATGAAAAACAGCAGGAAGGTGAGCGTAAGCGGGGTTGCCTGCAGCCACGCCGGCGCACGCCGCTGCCGTACCGGTGCAGCCTGCGCGCGATTGGAAAGCTCGATCGATGCCATGGCGGGATATCCGTCGTCGGGAAAGCGGTGCTTGCCGGTGCGCCATGCGCCGGCAAGCACCGCCTGATTCATGCAGGTATGCAAACTATGCCGCGATGAACTCGTTCCACTTCTGGACCATGTAGATGTTCTCGTCCATCACCGCGTTCCAGCAGGCAATCGCGCCCATCCGTTCGTTGTACGAGCCGCCGTCGCGCACGGTGCCGGCCTTCTCCAGCAACTGGCCGTCCGGCGCATGGATGTCCTGCGCGGCCGGCTTGCCTTCGATCCAGTAGTCCCATTCATAGGGTTGCATGTGCGTCTTCGCGGTCTCGAGCACGCCCGAATAGTAGCCCTGGCGCATCAGGTAGGCGCCGGCCCAGCCGTCCTGGAACCAGTTGACGAACTCATACCCGGCGTCGAGCTTGCGGCCCTGCAGCGAGCGCGGGAAAGCGAAGCCCGAGGCCCACGAGCGATACCCCTCCTTGAGCGGCTGAAACTTGCAGGCGATGCCCATGGTGCGCACCTTCGTGACGGCCGGCGACCACATCGACTGGATCACCACTTCTCCCGAAGCCATCAGGTTGACGCTCTCGTTGAAGTCTTTCCAGAAGGCGCGGAACTGGCCGGAGCGCTTGGCCTCGATCAGGATCTTGATGGTCTGATCGATCTCGGCCTTGGTCATGTTGCCCTTGTCGCCGTACTTGACGTGCCCCATGGCTTCGATGGCCATGGCCGAATCCATGATGCCGATTGCGGGAATGTTGAGCAGGGCGGCCTTGCCCTTGAACTCGGGATTCAGCAACTCGGCCCAGCTATTGATGGGGCGCTTGATCAGGTCCGGACGAATGCCGAGCGTGTCGGCGTTATAGGTGGTGGGGATCAGTGTCATCCACTCGGTCGGAGTGGCGGAAAATTCCGTGGAGCGCGGACCCGTCAGGAACATCACTTTCTTCGGCGCGGTACCCTGATCGCCGATCTTCTTGCCGTTCACTTCGCCCTTGGTCAGCACCGGCGTGATCTTGTCGGCCAGCTTGATTTTTTTGGCGTCCATACCGGCCAGCGTGCCGGCGGGAATCAGCTTCTTGAGCGAGAAATATTCGGTGTCGACGATATCGAACGAATTGGGCTGCGTGATGATGCGCTTGGCGACGTCATCGGTCGTGACCGGAATGTACTGAATCTCGATGCCGGTGTCTTCCTTGAACTTCTTCGCGATGTCGTCGCTCTGGTTGACCGCGGTCCCCAGATAGCGCAGCACGATTTTCTCCTGCGCATGCACGTACGGGAAGCCGGCAATGCCCGCCGCCGCAACCGCGCCCTTGATGAGCGTGCGGCGCTTCAGGCCTTTGTCCGTCAGCTCGGGTTCGGCTGCTGCCGGGCTCTCGTTCTGCTCACTCATCGCAATCTCCTCAGGTGACGTTCTTTGGGTAGGGTGATACGCAAGAAAACCGGTTAAGCGCGGCCTAGGCCGCCAGCGGATTAGCGTCCCGCTCGTTCCACCACACGACGACGCGCGCTTCGGGACCGAGCCGCGCGGGGTCGTAGTCGCCGTCGCTGACCAGCGAGACGAGTTCGGGCGAGCCGTCGAGCGGCACGAGCGTCATACGCAAATGGGTGCCCTGGTACTCGGCTTCGCGCACGGTGCACGGCACGCCGCCGATCCGCGTGAGACCGCCTTCGCCCACGAGGGTTTGCACGGGCGTGACGCCGTGCGGCACCACGCGCAGATGATCCGCGCGCACCGTGAAGAGGCGTCCGTTGGTGCTGAAGACGTTGTGGCCGCCGAGAAAGCGCGCCACGAATTCGGTGCGTGGGCGGTTGAAGACCTCGTGAGGCGTGCCGCTTTGCTCGATATGGCCGTGGCTCATGACGACGACGAGATCGGCCAGCGCCATCGCCTCTTCCTGGGAGTGCGTAACATGCACGAAGGTGATGCCGAGTTCCTTTTGCCAGCGCTTCAGTTCGGCGCGCATCTGCACGCGCAGGAACGGGTCCAGTGCGGAGAGCGGTTCGTCGAGCAGCAGACAGCGCGGCTGGTTCAGGAGGGCACGCGCCAGCGCCACACGCTGCTGCTGGCCGCCCGACAACTGCGCGGGCTTGCGTTCGGCATAAGCGGACATGGCGACGAGTTCAAGCAGTTCGCCGGCGCGCTTGCGGCGGGCGTCTTTCGCGACCCCGCGCATCTTCAGGCTGAAGGCCACGTTATCGAGCGCGCTCAGATGGGGAAACAGCGCGTAGCTCTGAAACACCATCGCCGTGCCGCGTGCCGCCGGTTCTTCGCGCGTAACGTTGCGCCCGCCGATCAGGACGTCGCCTTCGGTGACCGATTCATGGCCCGCGATCATGCGCAGCGTCGACGTCTTGCCGCAACCGGACGGTCCGAGCAGACAGCAATACTGGCCGCCCGGAATGCGCAGGTCGATCGCATTCACGGCAAGCGCGTCGCCATATTGCTTCGAGACGTGGACCAGCTCGATATCGGCGGCCTCCGTGTGGAGCACGGTTGAAGCAGGCTGGATCATGAAGAAGAGGTCCTCGTGAACGGCACAGGCGGAGCGTGTGCGAAGCCCGTCAAATGCAAGACATATGCCATGCGCGATGAATCGGGGCCGGCAATCGCCGACAGGTTGCTACACCTAACGTCTGCAAGTTGGCTCACATATTGCAAACGATCGCAGGCTCGGATCGTTAGCGATTTGAGCCGCGTTCTTGCGCAATCGCGGTGCGTCTTCGGTCCGTCACGGGGCATGACGACGCCAAACCGGTTCATGCGGAGCGCTAACCGTCACTCACGGCTGGCTTCAATGACAGACTCACGGAACATGCCCGAAGCGTTACACCGTGCCCGCGCGCCGATCGCCACGCACGGGCGCTTCGCTTACCGGCCCATTACCGATACTGATGGTTTCCGCTGGCCTGGCGATACCGGTCTCGCGGTGTACCTCGGCTTCAATATCGAACACTTTGCGTTTGGCGAAGGGCTCGGCGCGGCGCTCGGTCCGGTCTCGCCGCAGCCGGACGTGCTCAATTACAGTTGGCGCGAATACGGCAACCGGGTGGGCGCGTGGCGTTGCCTCGAACTGTTCGACGATCTCGCCATGCCGGCGGGCACGCTGATCAACACGGCGCTCTACGATCATTGCCCCGAGCTGATCGCGGCCTGCGTGGCGCGCGGCGACGAGCTGATCGGCCATGGCCACACGAATGCGCACCGGCAGAGCGAGCTCGACGAACAGGGCGAGCGCGAACTGCTGCTGCATTGCCGGGAACGGATCGCGGCGGAAAGCGGCGTGCTGCCTGCAGGCTGGCTTTCGCCGTGGATCTCCGAGTCGCACCTGACGCCGGATCTGCTCGCGCAGACCGGTTATCGCTACACGCTGAACTGGTGTCACGACGACCGCCCCGTGCGGATGGCGACCCGTAATGGGCCGCTATGGGCCATCCCTTATCCACAGGAACTCAACGACCTGCCGATGCTGGTGGGCCGGCAAATGGACGCCTATGCGTTCGCCGACATGATCGTCGATCAGTTCGACGAAATGCTCGAGCAGGCGAATCGCGGCGCCGCGCCGCAGGCGCTGGTAATGGGCATTGCGCTGCATCCTTATCTGGTGGGGCAGCCTTACCGGCTGCGCCATTTGCGCCGCGCGCTGCAGCATATTGAAGCGGCATGCCGCAAGGGCGACATCTGGATGACGACGCCTGGCGCCATCGCGCAACACATGGATGAAATCGAGCGCAACGCGGACACTTCCCAGGGCACACCATGACCGTGAAATCGGGCGCGGCGGCGGCCAGAAAAAACGCCAAGGACGAAGCGGACGTGGATGCCCGCATCTATCAATCGATCTTCGACGGGGTGCTGGACCATCGTCTGACGCCCGGCACGAAGCTGCCCGAACCGGAGCTCTGCCAGTTGTTCGGCGTGGGCCGCGCGGTGGTGCGCCGGGTCCTTGAGAAGCTCGCGTACGACGGCATCGTCGTGCTGCGGCCGAACAAAGGCGCGGTGATCGCGGCGCCGACCCCCGAAGAGACGCGGGAGATTTTCGAAGCGCGTCGCGCCCTGGAGAGCGCGCTCGTGCAGTTTGCCGTGCAGCGCGCGAGTGCGCACGATATCCGCGCCTTGCGTGAGCAGCTTGCCGAAGAACACAAGGCGATGCATCGCTTCGACCAGCCCTCGTGGGCGCGGCTAACGAGTTGCTTTCATTTGCGCATCGGCGCGCTGGCGGGCAATTCGATCCTGCAAAACTATCTGACCGAACTGATCTCGCGCACCTCGCTGATCGTCGGGGTGTACGAGGCGCCGGGCAACGCGCCGTGCGAGCACGACGAACATGCGGCGATCGTCGATTGCATCGAGGCGGGCGATGCCGCGGGGGCCGTTGCTCGCATGACCTCGCATCTGCGCGAACTGGAAGAGCGTATAGAAACGTCGCGCATGCCCGGGGAGAAAAGCCTCGGGCAGTTGCTTGGCATTACCCATGTTGCGCAGGTTGCGCAGGCGAGCCAACCCAACGAGGCGTAGGAAGGATGCGCGCGCAACCTTGTGTTCAAGGCGCTGGTTCGTCCACACCCATCGCCCGGCCATCGCTACGCGGATCGTGCGCGCCGCATGCGGAGCCGTCGGCGTCGATCCGTAGCGCGCCGGGGTGACCCGCGAGCGGACTCTGCGCCGGGATCGCGCTCACGTCATGACCGCGCGCCGCCAGCGCGGCGAACACGTCGGGGCCGGCGTCCTCTTCGAGCTTGAGCGCATCGCGCGTATCCGAAAAGGTCTTGCCGAGCAGAAAGCGCGGACGGGCGAGAGCGCTGAGCGGGTCCATGCCATAGTCGATCAGGCGCGTGAGAATCGCTGCGAGCGTTTGCGGCTGACCGTCCGCGCCCTGCGTGCCGAACAGCAGATGCGGGCGGCCGTCTCTCAGATACATGCCCGGGTTGAGCGTGTGGAACGGCCGCTTGCCTGGTTGTAACGCGTTGTGATGCGCCGGATCGATACTGAACGACGCGCCGCGGTTGTGCCAGAGAATGCCGGTATCGCCCGCGACCACGCCGCTGCCCCAGTCGAAATACACCGTTTGCAGGACGCTGACGCTGCGGCCGTGCCGATCCGTGGCGCCGATGAACACTGTGTCGCCGGGGCGGAACAGATGGGGCCACGGACGCGCCGTGTGCATGCTGATCGAGCGGGCGTGCGCGTCGAGGGTGTCCGCCGCGAGCATGTCGTCGACCGGCACGGGTTTGAAATCCGGGTCGCAGACGAAGCGGTCGCGATCCATGAATGCACATTTCACCGCTTCGACCAGCAGGTGGTAATAGTCGGCGCTGCCTTCGACGATCGAGCCGAAATCGAAGCGCTCGAGTGTGCCCATGATCTGCAGGGTGGTGACGCCTTGCGTGGGCGGCCGCATGCTCACCAGTTCGCCGCCCCGATAGGCGACACGTAAAGGCGGCTCGTCGCGTGCGCGGGTTTTGGCGAGATCGGCCTGGGTCAGCGGCGAACCGGCTTCCCGCAGACCTCGTGCGATCCGCTCGGCCAGTTCCCCCTCATAAAACTCGCGGGCGCCGAAGCGGGCGATGCGTTCGAGGCTGCGTGCAAGCGCGGGTTGGACGAAGCGTTCCGCGACGGCCGGAATGCGGCCCTGCGGGGCAAAGGTGTTTGCGAAGCCGGGCAGAGCGTTCAATTCGCCAGCGCGCAGGGTCTGCCAGAAGTGCTGCGAAGGCGTGATGGGAAAACCGTTGGACGCATAGTCGAGCGCCCGGTCGAACAACGCGGACCAGGGCTGCTGCCCTTTCCATGACGTTTTGCTGATCGCGTAGACCTGATCCCACGTGTCGACGGTCGCCGCGCTCGTGAGTGTTGCAGCGGCTCCACGCAGCGGGATGGCAGTGTCGAATGCCGGTGGCCTGGCGGCCGCCTGGCCGATGCCCGATACGGTACGCAAGAGGCCGTCGCGGTCGCCGATTACCCAGAACGCGTCGCCGCCGAGACCGGTGAAATGCGGATACGTGACGGCGAGCGCCGCGCCGATGGCGATGGCCGCTTCAATGGCATTGCCGCCGGCGCGCAATACGTCGAGACCGGCAACGCTTGCCAGCGCGTGTGGACTGGTGACCATGCCGCCGGTGGAGCAGGCGAGTTTCGGTGAGTGCATCGGGACTCCGCTACGGCAGGGTTGCCGTTCTGTGTCCCGAGTATAGAGGCCGAACCAGGTCGCGAAAAGAGCGAGGGACTCGCCCGTCTCCGGGCGAGTCAATGCATCAGAACGTGATATTGGTCCGCAGGCCCACGATCGCTTCGTTGCCGATGCGTTGCGACGGGTTCTCCGGATTGGGAATGCCGCCGGCCGGCCGGAACGCATACTGGAAATCCGCCTGCAGTTGCCACCACGGCGTGACCTGATACTGATAGGTCGCTTCGAGGATGGTCTCGGCGCTGCGCGACGGGTAGCCCGGCGTGTAGGCGGCGGTGTCGCTCGCAAGATCCTGGGCGTGCGAACCAATCTGCGCGTAACCTACCGCCAGTCCGACGACGTCGTTGTCGCGGCCCTTGAACGGCGCTTTCAGCGTCACCCCTGCATTGATGCCGAGGTCCACCAGATTGCGGTCGCCGGGCGCGCCCATGATGCGGGCGAACACGCCCACTGCTTGCGGGCTGTCGGCGCCCGGACGCCAGACCATCTGATCGGCCACGGCGTAGAAGCTGTAGTCGCCGCGATGGCTTTGCGCAATACCGTTGCTAGCCGGGTTCGCGAGCGACAGTCCGTTGGTGTCGAAGCCCTGATCAGGAAACTGCTGCGTGTCGTACCAGAAGCCGAGCTTGTAGGTGCCGGGCAAGCCGGTGGGCTTCGCTGCAGCCGGGTCGGACGGCGCCGGGTTGAGCGCGTATTGCACTTCGCCGATGAACAACGCGCTGTCATGCAGATTGAAGTTCGTGCCGTGCGCGTTTAGCGTTTGCGGATCGCCCACACCATTGCCCGCGGGATTGCCGTCGAACACGCCGGCCAGCACTGTCCAGTTGTCCGAAGGAGTAACCCGCAGACGCGCACCGAGCGAGGACAGTGGATAGGCCGGACCGCCCGCAGGCAGATCGACGGACGGCAGAACCGACCAGCCGAAGGTCGCATTCATGAACGTGGCGGCGTACTGGCTCACCATGAATTCCTGGTCGAGACTCTGCTGGCCGACCTTGACGTCGACCTTGCCGCCGAGCAACGACTGCTGATACCACAGCTCCCACAGCCGCGTGGCATCGTTCGCCTCGATGCCGCTCGCGGCCTGCAACGTCTGAAGATCGCGCGAACTCAGATTGCTGCCGTGAATCTGCAGGCCGGATACGTTGAAGATGCCGCCTGGCAGACCGAAGGCCTTCTGCGTATCCACGCCGATACCGATCTGCGTCAGACCATCGTACGCGCCACCGCGTCGCGTGCCGCCCGACAGGTTGTTCAGGTACTCGCTGGTTTCCTGCAGACCCACGGTCACACCATAGTTGCCGAGCCAGGGGCGCAGACCGCCCATATCGCCGAGCAGGTTTGAGCGCTCCCAAAAGCCGGTCGGCGCGGGCGGCGTCGCGTCCGGTTTGGCCGCGGCGCTGTCGGCGGTGGCCGGGGCCGCCGGTTGGGCGTCGCTTTGTCCGGCCGCAGGGGCAGGCGTGGCGTCGCTGCTCGCCTGGGCAAGCGCCGGCGGCACGATTCCGAGCGACAGCAACAGGCTCAGGCTGAAGGGTCCGCTGGACAGCAGCAGTTTGGTTTTCAGATTCTTTTTCATGGCGAGTGGGGCGAAGTTATCGCGGCGTAGCCGCCTGGATGTTTTATCGATCGAATGTGTCAAAAGAGGGGCCGTGCATCTGCCCCGTTTCAGGAGAACCACCAGCTCACCCGTAACGCACTCTCCAGTTCGTTACCGAGGGACCAGGTGGACAACAGCGCGACCAGCGCCACGGCGACAACAGTCGTCGCCAGAATCGCGTAGCCGGTAGGTGTCAATGGATTGCCGGCGTAGACCGCCCGCAGCGCGGCGCGCGCAACCCGCTTGGCGGTGCTGGCCGCGACACGGCGGAGCGGGGCGCCGAACCCTGCGCTGCAGGCAGCGCTGAAAAACGAATAGACGAACATAAGCTGCTCCCCGTCCAGCCTGAAAAACTCAGGCGACGTGTGAAGACGTGACGGCGTCTCGCAAGCGAGCTTGCGAAAGGCGGTCGTACAAGGGAGCGTGCTGCTGACGGACCGGCGCAATGCCGGTCAGAGATGAAGCGCGCTAACCCGACTGAAGCGAGTTAGCGGCGAAGGAGGGATCCTGCGGCGGCTATCTCGCGTGTGTGCTGCCGGCACGGGCCGGCATCGGACTTCCACTACTAGAGCTTGCGTCCACGAGGGACTCCTTTTGATGGGACGGGCGGATTGTATTCGCATCTTGCGCGAACCGGCAAGTAAAAAAACCACATGAATATCGCGCTCCGAATCGCCTCCGCGAAAGCATGCGGGAACGCTTCTGCGGCGCAGGTTCGACACCTCGCCATATCTTGCATCGACCTTTCTTTTCTTGTGATTCGGAAAGAATCTGCGATGCCCGAAAATTATCTTGGCTCTGCTTAACGAATCGATTGACTTCGGATTTAAGTCGAACCTAAAATTCGGGCATCTTCACAAACGGGGCGAATGCCTTGGACACCAGCAGTAGTCGATCTTCGAATTTGTTTGCTGCCTGACCGGCAGGACGTCCGCGCTCCCTTTCTCAGCCGCCGTCTTGCCAGCAGGCAGACGGTGCGCGCCGAAGTAATCCTCTCCGTGCACCTTGATTAGCGCCATAGAGCCGCCACGATGACGTGCGTCCCTATGGCACCGTGTCGCGAGCACCCACTCGCGGCCGTGTCCGTTTGCGCCTGTTCGTTTTGCAGGCGTGGATCGACGCGTGGACAAACACGTGCGTAGCCAGCGCACGTCTGCCAAAAAAGGAGCTCCCATGCCGGACAGTGACAGTTATCCCTTATGCCGCTCATCTTTAGCTTGTCCTTTCCCTTTGTCTGAGGAAAGCGAGTAGACCGTCGTCGCTGCGCGCAGGATGCGCCCAGCCTTCGTGTCGGCTGGCTTTCCGCACACCGCGTTAAGCCAAACGCTCGGAGAAATATCATGAACTTCGGTCTGCTCCTGTCGCAACTGCCGCACGTCCAGGAATCGCGCGTCCACTACGACGCCATGCTGGCGCTGCACGCCCCCGAACCGCGCAAACTCGCCGTGTTCTGGCTGCGTCTCAAGACGCTCCTTTCGTAATTTCTCGCGCTGTTTCCGCCATACGCAAGCGACGTCGTCGCTCGGCGACGCACGCCCTTACGTATGGCAGAGGTGCGCCTTTTCTTTGCAATCACCCGTCTTTGGGGAATAAAACAACATGTCGACTCCATCCAACGTCTCACCGCCACGCAGCGCCGTCCTCGACGACGCGCATCTTGGCGATATCAAGGGTGCGCTCGGGACCATCGCGCATCACGATACCGCGCCGCGCACCAACTGGTGGGCGCGCTTCCGAACCCTGCTGGCCATTCTCGGTCCCGGCCTCATCGTGATGGTGGGGGACAACGATGCCGGCGCCTTCGGCACCTACACCCAGGCAGGCCAGAACTACGGCACTACCTTGCTATGGACGATGCTGCTGCTGGTCCCCGTGCTGTTCGTCAATCAGGAGATGGTGCTGCGCCTGGGCGCAGTGACGGGCGTCGGGCACGCGCGTCTCATCTTCGAACGGTTCGGTAAATTCTGGGGGGCGTTCAGCGTCGTCGACCTGTTCATCCTCAATGCGCTGACCATCGTGACCGAGTTCATCGGCATTACGTTTGTGCTCGACTTCTTCGGCGTCTCCAAGATACTCGGGGTTTGCATCGCCGCGGCGTTGACCATGGCGGCCGTCAGTACAGGTAACTTCAGGCGCTTCGAACGCTTCGCGGTTGTGCTGTGTCTGCTGAGCCTGCTACTGGTGCCGGTGCTGGTGTCGATTCATCCGCCGGTCGCGCAGATGACGCGCGATTTCTTCATCCCGAACTGGCCTGCCAACTCGAAGCTGAGCGACGTGATGCTGCTGGTCATCGGCATTGTCGGCACCACGGTCGCCCCGTGGCAATTGTTCTTCCAGCAGAGCTATGTGGTCGACAAGCGCATCACCCCGCGCTTCATGAAGTATGAAAAAGCGGACCTGTGGATTGGCATCGTGTTCGTGCTGATCGGTGCGGTGGCGATGATTGCCTTCTGCGCCGCGCTCTTCTCCGGCAAGCCTGAGTTCGGCAATTTCACGGATGCCGGTGGTGTGATCGCCGGCCTCGAGAAATACGCGGGCCACACCTCGGCCGTGCTCTTCGCTGTTGCGCTGTTCGACGCCGCCATCATCGGTGCGGCTGCGGTATCGCTGTCGACCGCGTATGCCATTGGCGACGTGTTCAAGATCCGTCACTCGCTGCATCGCAATGTGTCGGATGCAAAGGGTTTCTATCTGGTGTACTTCGGCATTGTTGCCGCTGCTGCGGCGATCGTGCTGATTCCCGGCAGCCCGCTTGGCCTGCTGACGGAAGCGGTGCAGACGCTCGCGGGCATTCTGCTGCCCAGCGCAACCGTGTTTTTGCTGCTGCTGTGTAACGACAAGGCCGTGCTCGGCCCGTGGGTCAACTCGAAGAAGCTGAACGTGTTTACCGGCGCCGTCGTCTGGGTGCTGGTGATGCTGTCCATCATCCTGACCGCTTCAGTGGTGTACCCGGATATCACGGGCGAAACGATTCTGGAGACGCTCGCGGGCGGCACCCTGCTGGCCGTCTTCGGCTACGCTGCGACGACAGGGCTTCGGCGGTTTCGTCGTGAAACGGCGGACGTTGAAGTCCACGCCTATCCGAAGGGCGCACGCGACGCGTGGCGCATGCCGCCGCTCGACGAACTGCCGCCGCCGAATCTCACGCTGAGCAAGCGTGTCTGGATGGGGGTGCTGCGCGGCTACCTGTTGCTGGCCGTCGCGCTGGTGATCGTGAAGGTCGTGCAGATGACGCTCCTGAAGTAAATCGCCTCTCAGCACGGTCCGGACTCCCGGCCGTGCACTCAACGCGGTGCCTGCCTGCACTCAGCCGGGCAGGGCCGCGTGCCAGGGCCTGGCGCGTCGCGTCAGTGCGTCTGCCTGTCTTCCATCACGCCGGATTTACGACATTTTTATTCGCATCGCGCTATACATTTAGCCAACCTGAAAAGAGAGGTTGCGACGCTACGGCTTGCGGGCCAGTGTCGAGTGATGTCGTTCATAAAAATGAGGTTGGTTTTGAACTTGATGATCTGGCACGGTCGACTTCGCTTCGCATCATGACCGAGCCGACTGTGACCGTTGTCCTGATCGACGACGAGAAAAATATTCGCCGTGTTGTCCGGTTTGCCCTGGAGGCAGAGGGCATGGCGGTCTTCGAAGCCAGCACCGGTTTGCAGGGCCTGGCCCAGGCCGCCACGCGGCGGCCCGACCTGGTGGTCGCCGATCTCAGCCTGCCGGATATGGACGGCACGGAGATGATCCGCGAACTGCGTGCGTGGTCGACGGTGCCTGTGATCGTGCTGTCCGGCCGCAGCCGCGAGGAAGACAAGGTAAAGGCACTCGACGCCGGCGCCGACGACTACCTGACCAAGCCATTCGGATTGCCGGAACTGATGGCGCGAATCCGCGCGCATTTGCGCCGGCAGGCACGCGGCGGCCGCTCCGTGCTGTCGCAGGTTCGCTTCGGCACGATCACGCTCGATCTGGGCGAGCGACGCGTGGTGCGCGGCACCGAGACCGTTCATCTGAGCCCGATCGAATACCGCTTGCTGTCCGCACTCGCGCGGCATCCGGGGCGGGTGCTCACGCATCACCAGCTCTTCCAGGAAGTGTGGGGGCCGGCTCGTGCCGACAACTTCCATTACCTGCGCATTTACATGGGGCACCTGCGGCAGAAGCTGGAATGCGACCCGGCGCAGCCCGAGCATATCGTCACGGAGAGCGGTGTCGGCTACCGGCTGATCGGCGTCGAGGACTTGCCGGCCGAGTCAGCCGAGTAGGGCATGGCGCGCCATTACACAATCTTTGCAGCTACCCCGTCTGGTTTTGCGGCTTCTTGACACCGCATGTGCTGAAATAGAAACGTCATGATGGACTCGATGAAGAATTGGGAGTTCTAAATGTAAAGCGCATTCTCACCGTCGGAATGGCGGTGGCGTCGTACGGGCCGCACTCCAGCGCGGCTGCAAACAGTAGAGGCTGGCAAGCAATGAAAAATGACGAAATCAAGGCTTTGATCGTGGAGATCCAGCGCTATGCGGAGAATCGCCAGAGCGATGTCGCGCGGGGCGCGGAAACGCCTGCACTTGCGGCGCTCATGGTCGAGAAATTCGGCGAGGGGATAGCGAAAGCCACCCAGTTGCTGGGAGTTGACGGCTGCGGCGAGCTTGGGCGGGAAATCGACCGGCTTGTGCGCGAACTGGATCCGCACTATCCCAAGCATCTTCAGTACCGCTTTGAAGCCCGGCCGGCAGGTCTTGCGATCAACGGCGCGGCACACTAATCATAGGGAATCGTATGGCATTCAAACAAACCAAGGGAAACATGACCGTAGAGGCCTGCGTGTTTCCCGCTCCGGGCCAGATGTTCAAAGGCGCGCTTCGTGTGACCACTACGCGTGACAGCAAAACGCTGCAGCAGATCACAGGACGCGGCTGCGGCCGACCCATGCGCAGCTTCGACGCTGCGCTGGAGTTGGCGGAACTCGAAGCCCGGCGCATTCTCGGCCTCTGAGACAGGCGGCATGCTCTTCGACCGCTTCTCCGGTCGCGTTTGCAGGTGGTGAGCGCGACGGGAAAAGCGGTTGGCACATGCCGAAGATTTTTACGCGAGCTTGACGCCAATTCGTGTAGCCTGACATCAAGCTAACGCAACGAGGGGCGACATGACGCACCCAATGACGAGCCTGCGGGCTTTTCTCGGATCGGGCAAGAGCGCGGCTCGGCCCCGGTCGCATGCCACGGCGGGCCGTAACGTGATGATGCACGTGACGCTCGACGCACAACACGCCACACCGTTACGCCAGGCGCTCATACGCGACTGCGGCGACCAGCCGTGGACCATCCGCGTCGCGCCGCTGCCCGGAACGGGTCGCGTGCGCCTGTCGCTCTATATGCCGAAGACGGCGGTCAATGGCGCGATCCAGCGGGTCGCGCACCTTGCGCCCACTGCAGAGCTCGGTCAACTTTTCGAAGTGCCGGACGCGCCCACCGATGTGTGGCGCGGCTTGATGCATGCGGAGTCCGCGCCGCGCGTGAACGTGCCCGACCCCGCGGATGAGACAGCCGTTGCGGAGGCCGACGCCGAGACCGCCGGCGGCGCGATCGCTCAACTGATGTCGCGCGACCACGTGCTGCTCGGTTTGGCGGTGGCGGACCGCGAGGCCCTGTTCGTCGAACTGGGTCGTTTCTTCGAACAACGCTATGCGCTGCCGGCAGCGGCCGTGACCGCGGGACTCGCGGCGCGCGAAGCGCTCGGCTCGACGGGGCTCGGGCAGGGTGTCGCCGTTCCGCACGGTCAGATCAAAGGGCTGCGCCAGGCCATGGTGCTGTACGTGCGGCCCGCTACGCCGATTGCGTTCGACGCACCGGATGGCAAGCCCGTCAGCGATATCGTCGCGTTGCTCGTACCGAAGTGGGCCAATACGACCCATTTGCGCCTGCTGGCGGATGTGGCGGAACGCTTCTGCGATCATCAGTTCCGCGAGCAACTGCATGCCTGCGACGATGCGCACGCGGTGTGCCAGCTTTTTGTGGAGTACGTTGCGGCTTGATCGGTTTGAAGCGGAGCGAATCTGGGTCGCTCTGCATCGCCAAAGCCAACGGGGCCCATCACCTTGAAGCGATGGGCCCCGTTTTTGTGGTTTATTTGGGGTTATTAGTGGCCGGCTCCGGCAAACTCCGCACGTAAATCCTGCAGGGCCTCACGAGCCTGGCTCAAACGCGCCACGAGTTCAGCGGAAGCACGCGTAATCGGCATCCGCGTTTCGTCCGTCATGGGATGATCGAACGCCAGCATGGCCTTGATGGCAGACGGATTGGGCGCGGAGAACAATAGACGCAGCACCGGTTGCAGGCTCGAGAAGAGCGTCTGGGCCTGCTCGACGAGCCGGTTTTCCGCGAGTGCCTGCACTTCGATCAACAGGTCCGCGCAGACATGGGCGCTGGCCAGAATGCCGCCGGCGCCGCCCTGGCTGATGCAGTCGACGAACGCGTCGTCCGTGCCGCACAGCAGGCTGATCGGCACGCTGCGCAGCTTGTCGAAGTGATCCTTCACGCATTCCTTGATCGCCACGACGTTGTCATACTCGGTGAGGCGCGCGACGGTGTCCGGCGCGATGGCTACGCCGGTGCGATGCGGTACGTTGTACAGCACGATCGAGCGGTCGGTTGCGAGCGCAACCTGTTCGAAGTGCCATTGCACGCCGGCCTGGTCCGGGCAAATGTAGGACGGCGGCGAGACCAGATAGCCGGCGCAATCCCAATGCTCGTAGCGGCGAAGCTCGCGGACGACTTCACGCGTGTCCGATCCGCCCACTCCGACCAGTACCGGCAAGCGGCCGCCGACCACGTCGGTGATGGCTTGCAACACGGTGACCCGCTCGGTTTCCGACAGCAAAGCGGCTTCGCCGGTGGTGCCCAGGGCGACGAAGCCGCTGATCTCGGTGCGCGAGTAGTAGTCCGCCAGATGCTGGAGCGCGTCGATATCCACCTCACCGTTGCGCATGGGCGTGACGAGCGGCAACCAGATGCCTGAATACATGATTAACGCGTCTCCTTGCCGGTGTTGCGGCGCTTGAGCGGCCCGATCATGGCATAGGGAAGCGTCGTAATCAGTGCGTGCATCGTGAAGTCGAGGTCATCGGGAGCGATGTCCAGATTCAGGTGCACATGATCGCGCACGACCTCGGTGCTGACGACATAGACGCCCAGCGGCGAATGCAGCAGCGTCTTGAGTTGGGTGCGCGCATCGTCCTCAGAGAGGCCGAGGAGTGTCACCGGCAACTGCACGCGCGGCGAAGGGAAGGGGATGACGTTGTGGCGTGAGACAGGTTGCTGGCGTTGCGGTTCAGCGTCGAAGACTTGAAGTGACAGGGGGAGAGCCATGAGAGGGTAGTCGTTGCTGTGGTTGTTCAACACAGTGACTAGAGTAGACCCCTCGGTGTAAACATCGCGCAAAAATCCGCGTTCCTTGCAGAAAAATGCGGTGGTGGTGGGAGGGTCGATGCGCTTGCCGAACCCGGCGCATCGACCCGTGTGACTAGCCCTTGGTGCGCTCGGCGGGCATCCAGCCCTGCGTTTTGCCGATCTGCGCGACCTGCTTTGCGATGGACTCGGCCAGCTTCTTCGCATTGCCCGCTGCGCCGCCGTGGGTCGTCTCCGATACGCCATGCAACCCGGCGCCTGCCGCCGCCGATGTCGCCAGATGGCCGGCCGCTGCGCCCACCCCAGCCGTTTCCGCGATGCCGGGCATTTTGCCGCTGTCCGCGCTGGCGTCGAAACTTTGCACGAGCCGCGGCGCGCCGCCGGCAGGCTTGTACAGAAGCTGCACCGAGGTGCTGAGTTCGCTCTTGCCTGCGCCGAGACCGATCAGCATGCGACGGCGGCGGTTGCCCGAATCGATGGTGTCGAACTTGCCCTGTATGAGCAGAACGTTCTGATCCGCCGGGGCAGGGACGTCCGAGCGGATGGCGTGCAGACCCATGGATTGCAACTGCTGCACGATCCCGTTGGCGACCTGCTCGCGCACTTCGGCCGCTTCCTGAGCCTGCTTTTGCGCGGCCGACGCGCCGTCGAACTGCGACGTCACTTTCTGGATCACGCCGCCGGTGTCGAGCTTCACCTGGTCCGGCGTGCTGTCGAACGAATAGACGTAAATGGTATCCGGGTGCACTTGCGGCGGGGCCGAATAGGCGGTGGTGTTGCTGACGCCGCCGGCACAGCCGGCGAGCAACGCGCACAGAATTATCACGGCTGCCGAGGCGCCACGCGCACTCTTAAGGGCTACGAATCGAATTGAATTCAACATGCTCATCCTGTCCCTGACACGGCTGTGTCGTCACTCGCTTAAACGTATCGTCCGATGATTGCGAAACCGTAGGATGCTGATTCATCGTCGATCTCATTCATGCGCGATACACCTGCTGGTCCCAGGCGCGTTTTGCAGGTGCACCGGCAGCAGAGGCGAGTATGGGGGAATGAGGTTTTGAACTCCACGCTTCAATTATGTCGAGTGATGTCACAAAGCCTGGCGGTTCTGCTGCATCAGCAGACGAATAGCGGCAAGCGTGTCCCGACCCGTCAGCCGCCCCTGCGCACCCTATCCAGACAAACCCTGATTGCTGCAAGGAATTCGCCGCTGCTATCGTTCGCAGGTCTTGTGGAAGCGCTTCCACTCCGCTTCCGCTCAACCGGTTCGACCGGTTCAACGACCTCGCGCAGTAACCACTTTGCATGGGACCGGAGTCAGCGCTAGAGCGCCCGCTCCGGTCGACAAAGGAGAAACCGTGGCATACGACACATTCGCTCCATCCCAGGACCTGAACAGCGACCCGTTCTCGCCGGCGGCCGATTCCGCGCTCTGGCGCAAGCAGTTTCTGCTCGGCGCGGCCACCGCGTCCTATCAGATCGAGGGCGCCGTGCATGAGGACGGCCGTCTGCCGTCGATCTGGGACACCTTCTATGCGATTCCGGGCAAAGTACTCGCTGGCGACACCGGCGCGGTGGCCTGCGATCACTACCATCGCTGGGAAGGCGACTTCGACCTGCTGACGGCGCTCAACTTCGAAGCGTACCGTCTCTCGATTGCCTGGCCGCGCGTCATGGACGAAGCCGGCCGGCCGAACCAGAAAGGACTCGACTTCTACAAGCGGCTGCTCGCCCGCCTCAAGGAGAAGGGCCTCAAGACCTTTGTCACGCTGTACCACTGGGACTTGCCGCAGCATCTCGAGGATCGCGGCGGCTGGCTCAATCGCGACACCGTGTACCGCTTTGCCGATTATGCGGATCTGATGAGCCGCGAACTCGCGGGCCAGGTCGATGCATGGATGACGCTCAACGAGCCGTGGTGCTCGGCCTATCTGGGCTACGGCAACGGCCATCACGCGCCGGGCCTCGCGAACGGCCGCTTCGCGACGCAAGCCATGCATCATCTGCTGCTCGCGCACGGCTCGGCGATTCCGGTGCTGCGCGCGAACGATCCGGCTTCGCAGAAGGGCATCGTCGCCAACGTCGGCCGCGGCACGGCGAATTCCGCCAGCGCTGAAGATCAACGCGCGGCGCATCTGTTCGAGGTGCAGCACAATGCGTGGATTCTCGACCCGCTGCTCAAAGGCGCGTATCCGGAAGATCTGTTCGAACTCTGGCCGGGCACCGAACCGCTGGTGCTGGACGGCGACCTGAAGACGATCGCGGCGCCGCTCGATTTCCTCGGCATCAACTACTATTTCCGTACCAACGTCGAAAGCGACGGCGGACATGGCTTTACCGAAGTCCCGCTGGAAGGCGTGGAGCGTACGCAGATGGGCTGGGAAGTGCATCCGGATGGGTTGCGGGACCTGCTGATCGGCTTTGACAAGACGTACTCGAACCTGCCGCCCATCTATATCACCGAGAACGGCATGGCGTCGGACGACAAGGTGGTCGAAGGCCACGTCGACGATCCGCAGCGCATTTCCTTTCTCAAGCGCCATCTTGCCGCGGTGGATAGCGCGATCAAGGCGGGTGTCGATATTCGCGGCTATTTCGTCTGGTCGCTGATGGACAACTTCGAATGGGCGTTCGGTTATGAACGGCGCTTCGGCGTGGTGCACGTCGACTACGAAACACAGAAACGCACCGTCAAACGCAGTGCAGAATTGATCGCAAAGTTTCTCGCGGAGCGGAGGTTGCGTAACTGAGTCACGTAACCGGGGCATCGCAACGGGTGCCCATGCGTGAACAGGCAGAGCTGGTTGGTATGTCGACCCGAAACAAAGGCGTAAAGCCTGGAGGAGACGGAATGCACAGCAGAAGGAAACTCGTGAGCGCTATTGCCCTGGCACTCGCGCTCAATGGTGTGGTTGCCCATGCCGACCCGTTGAAGGCCAACGTGATTCACTGGTGGACCTCGGGCGGCGAATCCGCGGCGATCCGCCAGTTCGCGGATGCCTATAACAAGGCCGGCGGCCTGTGGGTCGACAATGCGGTGGCCGGCGCCGATCAGGCGCGCGCCACGGCGATCAACCGGATTGTCGGCGGCGATCCACCCACTGCAGCGCAGTTCAACACCTCGAAGCAGTTTCATGACCTGATCGATCAGGGCATGCTCAACAACGTCGACACGGTAGCCGCCAAGGAAAACTGGAACGCGATTTTCCCGCAGTCGATTCTCGACTCCATCAAGGTCAACGGGCACTTTTACGCCGCGCCCGTCGATATCCACATGCAGGACTGGTTCTTCTATTCGAAGGCCGCGTTCAAGAAGGCCGGCATTGCAGGCGAACCGCAGACCTTCGATGAACTGTTCACCGATCTCGACAAGCTGAAAGCGGCCGGCCTCATTCCGCTCGCGCTCGGCGGCCAGGCATGGCAAGAGAAGATCACCTTCGACGCGGTGTTTGCCGATGTGGGCGGCACGGACCTCTATCTGAAGGTGTATCGCGACCACGATCAGAACGCGGTCAACTCGGCCGCCTTCAAGAACGTGCTGACGACCTTCAAGCGCCTGCACAACTACGTCGATGCGGGCTCGCCCGGCCGAAACTGGAATGACGCGACCGCACTGGTGATTTCGGGCAAGGCCGGCATGCAGGTGATGGGCGACTGGGCGAAGGGCGAGTTCTCGGCGGCCAATCAGGTGGCCGGCAAGGACTTCGGCTGCTTCCCGGGCTTCGGTCCGCACTCGCCGTACATGGTGGCAGGCGATGTCTTCGTGTTCCCGAAGACCGATAACGCCAACGCCATCAAGGCGCAGAACCTGCTCGCTACCGTCATGACCTCGCCTGAGGCTCAGGTGGCGTTTAGCTCGAAGAAAGGCTCGATTCCGATCCGTCCCGACGTGGACACCAGCAGCCTCGACATCTGCGCGAAGGAGGGCATTGCGATCATGAAGGACAAGTCGCGCCAGTTGCCGAATCCGGAAATGTTGATTTCGCCGGACCTGCAGGGCGCGTTAACCGACGTCATCACCAACTTCTGGAACAAGAACGAGTCGGCCGACGATGCGCAAAAGGCCTTCGCCAGCGCACTGAAGGGCTAGGCACGCGATGCGCGCACTCGGCCTGACCTCCACCTCGTCAAGACCGTCCAGGCGGTCGAAGCCGCTTGGACGGCGTTGGCCGCTGGCCGCCTGGATCGCGTTACTGCCGATGGTGGTGACGGTGGTCTTCGCGTACCTCGGCACCATGCTGTGGACCGCACGGGTCTCGCTGACGCTGTCGCGCACTTTTCCGTCTGACCACTTCGCCGGCGTGACGCAATACGTACGGCTGTTCCACAACGACCGCTGGATGGTGTCGCTGCAGAACATCGTGATCTACGGGGCGTGCTTTATCGTCGCGTGCATGGTGATCGGCCTGCTGCTGGCGATCTTCATCGATCAGCGGGTGGTGGCCGAGGGCGCGTTGCGCACGGTGTTTCTGTATCCGTATGCGATGTCGTTCGTCGCCACCGGTCTGGTCTGGCAGTGGATTCTCAATCCGGAGCTGGGCGTGCAGGAGGTGTTGCATCGACTCGGCTTTGTGCACGCGCGCTTCGACTGGATCGTCGATCAGGACTGGGTCGTCTATACGCTGGTGATCGCCACCGTCTGGCAGGCGTCCGGGCTCGTGATGGCCTTGTTGCTGGCAGGCCTGCGCGGCATCGACGACGAGATCTGGAAGGCCGCGCGCATCGACGGCATTCCGCGCTGGCGGGTCTACGCGAGCATCGTGGTGCCGATGCTCAAGACTTCGATGTCCACGGCATTCGTGCTGCTGTTCGTGATGGTGGTCAAGCTCTACGACGCCGTGGTGGCGATGACGCAGGGCGGCCCCGGCACGGCGAGCGAAGTACCGGCCAAGTTCATCATGGACTATCTGTTTGGCCGCGCCAACATCGGTCTTGCCTCGGCCGCTTCGATTGTTTTGCTGACCACCGTGCTGGCGATTCTCGCGCCGTTCTTCTATCTGCGCAGCCGCGCCGCCTTGCGCAAGGACGTTTGATGAATACGGTCCCTTCAGTTGCCAAGCCCGTTGATGCCCCGGTGGCGCGACGCGCGGCCGGATCCGGCCGCAAGCGCCGCTCGCACTTCAGTCCCGCGCGTTTTGGCGTGTACGCGTTCCTGATCACTGCAGCGTTGTTTTTCCTGCTGCCGCTTTACGTGATGCTGGTGACCTCGGTCAAGCCGATGACCGAGATACGCATGGGCAACCTGTTGGCCTTGCCCATGCATTTCACGCTCGCACCATGGCGCGATGCATGGGCCTCGGCGTGCACCGGGCTCGACTGCAACGGCATTCAGGTCGGCTTCTGGAACTCGGTGCGCATTGTGGTGCCGAGCACGATTCTGTCCATCGCGATCGGCGCGGTGAACGGCTACGCCCTGTCGTTCTGGCGGCCGCGTGGGGCAGGGGTGCTGTTTGCGATCCTGTTGATGGGCGCGTTCATTCCGGTGCAGGTGATGGTCTACCCGCTGGTGCGTGTGCTGGCGAGCGTGCATCTGTTCAGCTCGCTGCCGGGCATCGTGGTGATTCATACGATCTTCGGCATGCCCATCATGACGCTGCTGTTTCGCAACTACTACGCGTCGATTCCGCTGGAGCTGTTCAAGGCGGCACGCATCGACGGCGGCGGTTTCTGGCGCATTTTCCTGCAATTGATGCTGCCCATGTCCACGCCGATCATCGTGGTCGCGGTGATCATGCAGGTCACCGGCATCTGGAACGACTTCATTCTCGGCCTGGTGTTCGCGGGCACCAGGAACCTGCCGATGACGGTGCAACTGAACAACATCATCAACACCACCACCGGCGAGCGTCTCTACAACGTGAACATGGCGGCCACCATCCTGACCTCGCTGGTGCCGCTTGCCATCTACTTCATTTCGGGCCGCTGGTTTGTGCGCGGCATTGCTTCCGGCGCAGTCAAGGGATAGAGCATGACCAATGTATCGAACGTGTCGATTCGTAACCTGCGGATCGATCTGGGCGCGAACACGGTCATCGAGGCGCTCGATCTCGATGTCGACGCGGGCGAATTCGTGGTGCTGCTCGGACCGTCCGGCTGCGGCAAATCCACCTTGCTGCATAGCATTGCGGGGCTGATCGACGTTGCCGACGGCAGCATCGAAATAGGCGGCCAGGATATGACCTGGGCCGATCCGAAAGACCGCCGCATCTCGCTGGTGTTCCAGTCGTATGCGCTTTATCCGACCATGAGCGTGGAGCGCAACCTGTCGTTTGCACTGCGTATCAACGGCACGCCCAAGGCGGAGATCGAGCGCCGCGTGACGCGTGCCTCCGAGATGCTGCAACTTGGGCCGCTGCTCAAGCGCAAGCCGGCGCAACTGTCCGGCGGCCAGCGCCAGCGCGTGGCGATCGGCCGCGCCATCGTGCGCGAGGCGGACGTGTTCCTGTTCGACGAGCCGCTCTCCAACCTCGACGCGAAACTGCGCACCGAGTTGCGCCGCGAACTGAAGCAGCTTCATCAACGGTTAGGCGCGACGATGATCTACGTGACGCACGACCAGGTGGAGGCGATGACGCTCGCCACCCGCATGGCCGTGATGCGCGGCGGCGTGATCCAGCAGATCGGCACGCCTGCCGAAGTCTACGCGCGGCCGGACAACCTGTTCGTCGCGACCTTTCTCGGCTCGCCGGCGATGAATATGCTGCCGGGGCGCCTTGAGCGGCGCGAGGAGGGCATGCGCTTTCGCAGCGAGCATCTCGATCTCGACGTGTCGCGCTATCCGTTCAAGACGCTGCCCGATACCACGCTGCCGTGCGTGCTCGGTGTGCGTCCCGAGGACGTGCGGGTCGGAGCGGATCTCGCGCAGCGCGGCAACGTCTCGCTGGTCGAGCCGATGGGCAACCACCGGGTTATTTGGCTCGATTATCATGGCGCCCAGATCGCGTCGATCGATCAGGACAAGTCGCCTGTTGCGTTAGGGGACGCGTGTGCCTTTTCGCTCGAGAGCGCCCATATTTCGCTGTTCGACGAGGCCAGTGGCGCCCGTCTCTGAACGGCCTGGTTTGATGGAGTCTGTGTGGCAACCCTGAAAGACGTGGCGGAACTGGCGGGTGTCGGCATGTCGACGGCGTCGCGGGCGATTTCCGGCAAAGGACCGGTATCGGCCGATGCCATGCGCCGCGTGCAAGCCGCCATCGAGGCGCTGAACTTCCGCCCGTCGTCGATCGGCCGCGCGATGGCGGCGCAATCGCTCGGCCTGATCGGCCTGTTCGTGCCGACTTTTTTCGGCTCGTACTACGGCACGATCCTCAAGCAGACCGATACCGAATTGCGCGCCGTGCACCGTCACGTGGTGGTGGCGACCGGTTGCGGCGAGTCGTCGCCGCGCGAGCAGGCCCTGGAAGCGGTGGAGTTTCTGATTGGCCGCGATTGCGACGGCGTGATCGTGATCAGTCACGATCTGCATGACGAGGACCTGATCCGGCTGCACAAGATGCATCCGCGGATGGTGTTCCTCAATCGTATGTTCGGGCAACTGCCGGAGGCCTCGTTTTGCGCGGACCACGCGCGCGGCGGCGAACTGGCCGCGCGTACCCTGCTCGAGCATGGGCATCGCGATATCGCGGTGATTGCCGGGCCGTTTACCGCCTCGGACAATCGGGCGCGTATCGACGGCTTTTTTGCGGAGCTGGCGCGTCATGGCATCGACCGGGAGGACGTGACGCTGGTCGAATCGGACTTCTCGCCGGAAGGGGGCTATGCGGCGGCGCAGACGTTGCTCGAATCGGAACGGCCCTTTACCGCGGTGTTCTGCGCGAACGATACGATGGCGGTGAGTACGCTCGCGCGCTTTCAGCAAGCGGGGGTTGCGGTGCCGGGCGACGTCTCGGTGATCGGCTACGACGACGATTATTCCGCGGCCTATGCGGCGCCCGCGCTGACCTCGGTGCATATTCCGACCGCGGACCTGACGCAAAACGCCGTGCGCTGGCTGGTGAATCAATGCTATGGCACCGCGTGGGAGATCTTTCGCGAGTTTCCGGTCACGGTGACGATGCGGGCCTCGGTGGCGGCGCCGCCGCAACGGCCGCGGCTATTCAGGCGAGCACGTACCGCGTAGGCCACGCAAGCCATGCGACCGCAGGCGGTGCCTCGAACCGCCGCACCAAAGCGTGATGAAACCCGCGTGCGTCAGGCGCCGTCGCGCAGCGACTGTTCGTGGCGTACGCGCGCTTCTTCGTCGAGACGCGTGTCCTCCAGTTCCTGCAGCACTGCCTCGAGATCGACCGGCGTGGTGTCGAGTTCGACACGTCCGGTCAGTTGCACGTCGACATTGAGCTCGCCGCCTTCGAACAGCGCCCAGATCTCCTTGCCGTAGCTCGCGCTGAGCAGATGCGGCGCAAAGCGGCCGAAGTAGGTCGCGAGATTGTCCACGTCGCGTTCCAGCATCGCCGGGGCTTCGAGATTGCCGGCGGCGTCCACGGCCTGCGGCAGGTCGATGATCACCGGGCCGTCGGCAGCCAGCAGGATGTTGTACTCGGACAGGTCGCCGTGAATCACGCCGGCGCACAGCATGCGCACCACCTGGTTGAGCAGCAGGGCGTGCAGTTCGACCGCGCGGGCCTCGCTCATCTCCACATCGTTCAGACGCGGCGCGACGTTGCCGTCCTCGTCGGTCACGAGCTCCATCAACAGGACGCCGTCGGTGCAGATATACGGCTGCGGCACGCGCACGCCGGCATTGGCCAGACGAAACAGCGCATCGACCTCGGCGTTTTGCCAGAGCTGTTCCTGCACTTCGCGGCCATAGCGGCTGCCTTTTTCGAGGGCGCGCGCTTCACGGCTGTTCTTGACCTTGCGTCCTTCGCGGTACGAGGCCGCCTGGCGGAAGCTGCGTTGTTTGGCGTCCTTGTAGACCTTCGCGCAACGGGTCGAGTCGCCGCTGCGCACCACGTAGACGGTGGCTTCCTTGCCGCTCATCAACTGGCTGATGACTTCGTCGATCAGGCCTTCTTCGACGAGCGGAACGAGACGTTTGGGTGTTTTCATGGGGCCACCGCCTGAAAGGGGGACGGGGACGCAAGCGGGGTGGAGCGGGGCACGGCGGGTCGCGTGAGCGTGGCTGCCTGAGTGCGGGCGGCCTGGAGCGGGAATAGAGTCATGCCCGATTATAAGGTGTACGGGGCGATCGGCAGAATTCCTGGGTGCTTGAGCGGTTCGGCGGTCCGCCTCTATGAGCGGGCGAGCATGGGGTCGATGGCTCGCCGGGCGAGTCGCCGGCAGCATGCGTAGTGCCTACGCCCTCGCGTCGTAGGGGTCGGCTTTCGGTCCGGTAAGCTTTGTAGGCATCCTATCGTTCAAGGAGGCCGAGCCTCGCGATGCGTAAGGTCGGCCAGGGAGCGGAGCCGGGCGGCTGTCGTCGTGTGCGACGGCGTTTTGCGGGGTTTACCTGATTTAAAAGCACGGTCGATCCTTTACACTGCCGGGCATAATTTGTTACGGGGTGAAAGATGTTAGTCACTTTCCTGATTGCCTGTCCGCTTGCGATTGCCGCTCTGTTTGGCTTTGCGAGGATCGTCGATCCCCTCACCGGACAACTCAAACGCTAGTTCTTGCGGGCCAACGACGCGGTGTGCGGCTATAGGGCAATCGAGCCCGTTCAGCCTCTCCTTACGCCCCAGGTTTTGCAGTTCCTGCCGTGCGGTTGGCAATCGAGTCTTGCATTGGAGTGCCCACTCGCGGCAGGATGCGGCATTCCCACCTGATTGCGACGGCATTCCTGCATGCAAGACTCTCCAGAAAAACTAGCCACCCGTTTTGGACTATTGAAGGGCATCCTCCCGCTGAATCGCGCCGCCGCACTGCGCGATGTGTTTGCCGGCATCACGCTGGCGTCGATGGATATTCCGCAAGTACTCGGCTACGCACGCATCGCCGGCATGCCGGCCGTGACCGGCCTGTACACGGTGTTTCTGCCGTTGCTGGCGTTTGCGTTCTTCGGCGCCTCGCGTCATCTCGTGGTCGCCGCCGACTCCGCGACCGCAACCATTTTCGCCAGCAAGCTCTCCACCATGGCGCCGATCGCGAGCGGCGAATACGTCGCGCTTGCCGGCATGGTCGCCTTGCTGACCGCGCTGCTGCTGCTCGTGGCCCGCGTGTTCAAACTCGGATTCCTCGCCGACTTCCTGTCGCGCACCGTGCTGGTCGGCTTTCTGGCCGGCGTCGGGGTGCAGGTGGGCATCGCCATGCTGGGCGACATGCTGGGCATTGCCGTGTCTTCGCCGCACAGCACGGGCCAGGTGGAGCAGGTCGTGAGCCATCTCGGGCAGGTCAACCTGCCGACCTTCGCCATTTCATTGCTTGTCGTGGTGAGCATTCTCGGCGCCAAGCGTTTTGTGCCGCGTCTGCCGGTGCCGTTGCTGGCTGTGGTGGGAGGCATCGCCGCTAGCGATCTCTACCAGTTTTCCACGCACGGCATCGCGATTCTCGGCCCTGTCGCCGGAGGGCTGCCGCCCTTGCGACTGCCGCACGCGAGCTGGCGCCAGATCCTCGATCTGCTGCCGGTGGCCGCCTCCTGCTTCGTGATGATCGTTGCGCAAAGCGCGGCCGCCGGGCGTGTGTTCGCGCAGCGTTACCACGAGGGGGTCGACCTGAACGCCGACATTCTCGGCCTGGCCGCCGCCAATACGGTGGCGTCGTTCTCCGGCGCATTCGTCGTCAACGGCAGCCCGACCCAGACCGCGATGGCGGACCGCGCTGGTTCGCGCAGTCAGATCGCCCAGGTGGCGTTTGCGGGCGTGGTGGTCGTGGTGCTGCTGTTCTTCAGCAAGTATCTGCAGTATCTGCCGCACTGCGTGCTGGCGGGCATCGTCTTCACGATTGCGATCGGGCTGATCAATGTGCAAAGCCTGCTGGCGATCCGGCGCGAGAGCCCAGGGGAATTCACGCTGGCCATATTCACGGCGATTGCAGTGGTGGTGCTGGGCGTCGAGCATGGGATCCTGATTGCCGTGGCGCTGTCGCTGCTGCGTCACGTGCGCCACAGCTACCGGCCGCATACGATGATGCTGTCGCCGGGGCCGGACGGACGCTGGCAGCCGGTGCCCGCGAAGCCGGGCACGCAGACTGCGCCGGGTTTGATCGTCTACCGGTTCGGCGCCGACCTGTTCTATGCCAACGACCACTTTTTCGTCGAGGACGTGCGTCAGTTGATCGACCGGGCGCCGAGCAAGGTGGGCACGTTCGTCGTCGATGCGAGCGCGATCACGGATCTGGATTATTCGGCGGCGCGATCGCTGACCGATCTGCTTGAGGCGCTGACGCAGCGCAACGTCACGGTCGTGTTTGCGCGGGTGAATCGCTATCTGCGTTCGGACATGGACCGCCATGGCATCACCGAGGTCATCAAGGCTTCGTGCATCTTCAGCACCTTGCATGAGGCGCTGGCTGCGGTCGGCGTGCCGGCGGATCCGCGCACCCAGGGTGTGATGTAGCGGGGAGGGTGGCGCGAGGCGGCGCCGCTACGCGAACGGAAACGGTCCCGCGTACTGCCCGATATAAGTCAGGTGCGAAACGGCGCAACGGTCGCCGGCCCAGACGTGCTGCAGCAGCGCCGGCGGTTCGAGAAACGACGCGGGTTCGGCGTCGCCGGCGGTGCGCAGGGCGATTTGCGTGACCGTGCTAGGGCAGGTGATGACCGGCACGCCGCCGAACTGTGTGTGCATCAAACGGTGCACATGCCCGGCGATCACGCGGTCGACGTGATCGTGCGCGCTCAGTACCTGCTCGAAGGCTTGCGCATTGCGCAGGCCATAGATGTCCAGATAAGGAATCCCCGTCGCAAACGGCGGATGATGCATCGCGACCACCGCTCGACGACCGCGGCAAGCCGTCAATTCCCGATCCAGCCATATGAGCGCCGCGCGATCCAGTTCGCCATGGTGCAGTTCCGGCACGGTCGAATCCAGCGCCAGCAAACGCACCTCACCGATGTCCATGGCAAAGTGCAGAGCGCCTTCGGCAGGCAGATAGGTGTGCTCAGGAAACGCCTCGCGCAGATGGCGCCGGTTGTCGTGATTGCCTGGCATCACCCGATACGGCAACTCGAGCGCCGCAAGCAACTGGCGCAGCATGCGGTATTCGGCGGGGGTGCCGTCTTCGGTCAGATCGCCGGTGATCAGAACCAGATCCGGCGCGGGCTGCAGGTGATTGAGCGTCTGGATTGCCTGCGCGAACATCGCGTTGGAATCCGCGACGCCTTGATAGAGCGTCCCTTCGGGGCACACGTGGATATCGGAGACTTGCGCGAGGGTCGTCGCCATGCTTGCCTTGCAAGGTGTAGGGCTAACACGGTGGCATCGGCATGGACGGCGCGGTGCGCCGCGCTAACGGTCCTGATCGTCAGTCTGCTCGTGCACCGGCTCGAAGATCCGAGTATGCGCCGCCAAAAAACACGCGGCTGCCGCCGCAGCGCATAAAGCCGCCACCGTATAGGCTAGCGGCTTGCCGTGCCAGAGACTGTCGAACCATTGATGAAACTCGGCCATCACGACTTCGGCCGTACCGCCGATGCGTTGCAACTCGAGGATGTAACTCTGATTGTTGGCGACGCCGTAGATCTGTTCCGCACGGTCCTCGGCTGGCGCCGTGGCGTAGATGACGGCGGCGCCGATCAGGCCCGCGACAAGAATCGCGACGCTCGCCAGATAGAGGCGAATCTGTCCTGGCGAGTACGGTGGCGGCGTGTCCTGCTGGTCCTCACTGCTCATGCTGTTTCCGCTTGCCTTGCGCGTGTGCGATACCCGTCACAGTAGCGCAAGGCGAGACCGCGCGGGTAATCCGCGCGTTGCTGGCTAATTGCGCGACGTCAGCAGCTTGACGCCGGCCACGCTGAACACCACGGCCAGCGAGCCGTCCAGCCAGCGCCGGATCGAGCCGTAGACGCGGCGTGCGCTTTCGGTCGAGAACAGCACGGCGTAGCTGCTGAACACGAACACGCCGATCCCCATGCAGCCGAGTACGACCGGTGCGGTGTGCGAAGCGCCGCCGCTCGCCGGAACGGCCAGCGAGACGATCGACAGCCAGACCAGAATCGCTTTGGGGTTGGTGAGATGCAGCAGCAGGCCGCGCATGTAAAGCCGCTGCGACGACTCGGGCGTGCGTGTCGTGCTGGCGAGCGGCATTTGCGGCGTGAGCGCCGAGCGGGCCGATTTCCACGCCAGCCAGAGCAGGTAAAGGCCACCCACCACGCGGACGGCCACCAGCAACTGCGAATAGGTGGCGAGCACCGCCGACAGGCCGAGCGAGGCGAGCAGCGCCCACGAGAACGAACCCGACATCACGCCGAGCGCGAAGGCAAACGCGGCTTTTCGGCCCGATCCCATGGCGAGGGACATGATGGCGAGATTGCTCGGGCCGGGGCTCGCCGTGCCGATGAAGTAGGCGGTGTAGGCGAGCAGCACGTTGGCCGACAGGAAGGCGCTGGCAGTCATGGAACGGGGTTTCCGGGGACAGTTAAGGGCGGTGGCAGGACGACGTGTTCAACCGTCGTCACGCAGCCGGCGGGCATGCCCGCCCATTCTGCACGATGGCGTGGCCGTTCTCACAGAGACAGTTGGTTTCGAACGGAGCAGGACAATCTGCGCTGCGGCGTGAGCGCAAACCATGAAGAAGGGCGCCGCGGTTGCTTCAAACCTTAATTATTTTGGGTTTGCCCTGCGTGACTCAAGCCTTGGGTATCGTGCCGCGATGGCTGGCCGCACGCAAAAAATCGAAATCGACGCCTTGGTCCGCCTGGGTGACGGTTTGCAGAAACAGCTTCAGATAGCCGCGTTCCGCGCTCGGCACGTTGACGGGCTGCTCGGTTGCGCGCCGGGCCAACTCTTCGTCCGACACCAGCAGGCTGATCTCGCGTTGCGCGACGCTCAGGCGAATCGCGTCGCCGTTGCGCACGTGCGCGAGCGGGCCGCCAATGGCAGATTCAGGCGTGACGTGCAGCACGATCGTGCCGAACGCCGTGCCGCTCATGCGGCCATCGGAGATGCGCACCATATCCTTGACGCCGGCTCGTGCGAGCTTCTTCGGAATCGGGATGTAGCCTGCCTCGGGCATCCCCGGCGCGCCTTTGGGGCCGATGTTCTTCAGCACGAGAATGTCGTCGGCGGTCACGTCGAGATCGTCGGCGTCGATGCGGCGCGCGAGCTCTTCGGCGTTTTCGAATACCACCGCGCGGCCGGTGTGTTCCATCAATTTCGCGTCGGCGGCGGATTGCTTGATGATTGCGCCGCCTGGCGCGAGGTTGCCGCGCAGCACGGCGATACCGCCTTGCGGATAAATCGGCCGGTCGAGCGGACGCACGACGTCCTGGGTAAAGCCGGGCCCGGCCGCTTCGATTTCCTCGCCCAGCGTGCGGCCGGTGACGGTCAAGGCATCGAGATGCAGCAAGGGCTTCAGCTCACGCAGCAAGGTCGCCATGCCGCCCGCCTTGTGGAAGTCCTCCATGTAATGCTGGCCGGACGGCTTCAGGTCGAGCAGCACGGGCGTCTCGCGGCCCATGCGGTCGAGCGCCTGCAGATCCACTTCAAAACCGAGCCTTCCTGCGATGGCGCTCAGATGCACGATGCCGTTGGTCGAGCCGCCGATCGCCAGCAGCACCCGCATCGCGTTCTCGAACGCCTTTGCCGTGAGCACCTGATCGACGGTGAGGCGCGCATGCGCCATCCGCACGGCATGCGTGCCGGTCAGTTCGGCGATGCGCATGCGATCCGCGGTGACCGCCGGCGGCGATGCGCCGCCCGGCACGGTCATGCCGAGCGCTTCGGCAAGACAGGCCATGGTGCTTGCGGTGCCCATCACCGAGCAGGTACCCACGCTGGCGACGAGTTGATTGTTGACCGCCGCGACTTCATGCTCGTCGATCTCCTCGGCGCGAAAGCGGCCCCAGTAGCGGCGGCAATCGGTGCAGGCGCCGACCCGCTCCGAGCGATGCGAGCCGGTCAGCATCGAGCCGGTGATCAACTGGATGGCGGGAATGCCGGCCGAGGCCGCGCCCATCAGTTGCGCGGGTACGGTCTTGTCGCAACCGCCGATCAGCACGACGGCGTCCATGGGCTGCGCGCGAATCATCTCCTCGGTGTCGATGGACATGAGATTGCGCAAGTACATGCTGGTGGGCTGCGAGAACGACTCGTGGATCGAGATGGTGGGGAAGTCCATCGGCAAGCCGCCCGCCAGCATGACGCCGCGCTTGACCGCTTCGATCAGTTGCGGCGCGTTGCCGTGGCAAGGGTTGTAGGCGCTGCCGGTGTCCACGATGCCGATTACCGGGCGTTCGAGCGCGTCGTCGGTGTAGCCCGCGCCTTTGATGAACGCCTTGCGCAGGAACAGCGAGAAGCCGCTGTCGCCGTAGTGCGTCAAGCCTTTGCGCAAACCGGTGGGGGTGTCGTCGGGCGGCGGGGAGGCGGGCTTGTCGGTCATGGCTTGGGCTCGATAGAGGGAAGGGGGCGGTGCACCACACGCGCAAACTATCGCATGTTCCAGGCCCGCAGCAAGCAGTTCACGCTGTCTTCAGACACAAACGTTATTGTGCTCCGGATCGTTCGTCGCGAGATCCATCGCCGTCTTCAGGAGCGCCTGCACCCGCCGCATGCGGGCCAACGAATAGCCCCACAGCAGCCCCACCACACGCTTCGGGAACACGTTGGCGTTTCCGGGGACTTTCTATTTCGCTCTTACCCTCTTGCAACCCGCCGTCCCCGACGCCGCAAATACAGATTGTTCAGAACCAGCGCGGCACACGTCATGCCGCCGCCTGCAATCTGTATGGGCGTGGCGATCACACCCGCCAGCGCGGACACGATGAAGGTCGTGAGCGGCACCACGTCCATGAAGAGCACGCCGTTGAGCGGCGTCAGGATCCGGTTGCCGAGATTCCAGCTGAGGATGCCGATGAAGCCCGCGCCCAGACCCATATAAAGCAGATGCGGTGCGATCGCGCCCACCTCCGCAAGCGTCGGCACAGCCACCGCATGCACCGCGAAGAGCGCCACGTTGAGCGCAATGATCGTAGTCAGTCCGAGCCAGATGGTCATCGTCGTATACCGGAGCGGCGACCACTGCTTGAAGAAGCTTGCGCCGAAGGTGTAGATCACCCAGCACAACGCGCCCAATACAATCAGCGCATTGGCCGCATAGTCCTGCGGTTCGTGCAGCAACCCGGCAATGTCACCCTTGGTGACCACGAGCGTGACTCCGCAAAACGACAGCAGGATGAACAGAAAAGAATAGAGCGGCGGCAACACGCGCCGCGCAGCCGAATTGACCAGCAGGCCGAGCATCGGCTGGGTGGCCATCATGATCGAGGCGGTCAGTGCACCGTCGCGTCCCGCCATTTGCTGGCCGAGAAAGACGAACGCGCCGAAACCTGCAAAGCCGATCGAACCCAGCGCCCACGCGAGCAGAACCGGCTCGCCCTTCAACCTGAGCGCCGCTGTGCCCTCCTTGTGCTGCAGCAGCACCAGAAACGCAGCGCCAGCAACGACGTAACGCAACGAGGTGAACGTGAACGGATCGATGCGCGTCAGGGCGCTCGTCATCACGGGGAACATCAGACCGAACGAGACCGTTGCGAGCAGGCAGCACAGCAGGCCTTTCGCGTAGCTGCCATATGCGCTGACCAGCGGGGCCGGTGCGGCCGGCATGCCGCGTTCGACGGTGAGAGAAGCCGTCGGCTTGGTGGATGTATTCATGAATGATCGTTCAAAAAATAGATGAGAAGCGGGGGCGAACGCACTCATCGTCACCGTCCCGGGACGAACACGTTACCCATTCAGATGCCACTACATTTAAAGCTAAGTTATCAAACTGTCCACTATTGCATCGGCCCGGGCGAGCCGCTATAAGCCACTACGTCTGAAGCAGATACATCCCGATATCGGCCCCAATATTATGACTGAACGTTCAACAATACAAGGTGCGTTTTCAACCGATTGACCGGAGCGCTGCGACCACGCGCTGCAATCTGCCGTAATACGCGTGACGGCGTGGTGGGAGCACCCCCGATTCGCGGCGCGCTTCAAACGGGCTATGCTCGACGACGGTGTCGACTTGCCGGTACGGGCGGCAATCTGGGCGCCGGGCAGACCGCCCGAACCATCCTTCGGGCCACGTCAGCTTACGTTTTCCTTCCTGACAGTTTTGCCATTTTGGCGCCATGCAGACGTTGGTGCCAGGCAATTAGCATAGGCGCAGCTTTACCGTGGCGCGGGGATCGCATTTGCGAGCTGCCCGGTTTGGCATTGCGTTCATTAGCGCTGCGCAGCGCGCTGTGCATCCGTTGCGTGAGGTTAGCCAACGGTTGTCGTGCGTCTTCGTCAACGTTGATCTGGCGCGAACGTCACGCGTACGTTCGGCCTCGGCGACTTCTCATCCTTTCCAGCATTCTTTCGGGCGCGTTTCAATGTGGATTGTCAACGTTGCGCTAAAGCGGCCATACACGTTCATCGTGATGGCTATTCTGATCCTGCTGGCGACGCCATTTGTCCTGCTGACGACGCCAGTCGACGTGCTGCCGGAAATCAACATTCCGGTCGTCAGTATCATCTGGAGCTACACGGGTCTGTCCGCAGAAGACATGGCCAACCGGATCACTTCGGTCAATGAGCGCAGTCTGACCACGACCGTCAACGACATCGAGCATATCGAGTCGCAGTCGCTCGCCGGTATCACGATCATCAAGCTGTTCCTGCAGCCGAACGCGAACATTCAGACCGCCATCGCCCAGACAGTTGCGGTCGAACAGGCGCAGTTGAAGCAGATGCCGCCGGGCGCCACGCCGCCGCTGGTGATCAGCTATTCGGCTTCCAGTATTCCGGTGATCCAGCTCGGGCTGTCCAGTCCAAAACTCTCGGAGCAGGATCTCAACGACACCGCGCTCAACTTCCTGCGCCCGCAACTGGTGACGATCCCAGGGGCGGCGGTGCCGTATCCGTACGGCGGCAAGTCGCGTCTGGTGTCGGTCGACCTCGACACGCGGGCCTTGCTCGCGAAGGGGCTGACGCCGGCCGACGTGGTCAACGCCTTCAATGCGCAGAACCTGATTCTGCCGACCGGCACGGCAAAGATCGGTCCAACGGAATACACCGTTAACATGAACGGTTCGCCGCCTACCGTGGCGGGCCTGAACGACATTCCGGTGCGCACGCTCAATGGTGCGACCACGTATCTGCGGGAGGTGGCGCACGTTCGCGACGGCTTCTCTCCTCAGACCAATGTGGTGCGCCAGGACGGTCACCGTGGCGTGCTGATGTCGGTGCTCAAGACGGGCAGTTCATCCACGCTGGCGATCGTCGATGCGCTGAAGGCGCTGCTGCCGACCGCTCGCTCCGCGTTGCCGCCTGATCTGAAGATTACTGCGCTGTTCGACCAGTCGGTGTTCGTCAAGGCGGCGGTGCAGGGCGTGATTCGCGAAGCGTTGATCGCGGCGGCGCTGACCGCGGCCATGATTCTGCTGTTCCTCGGCAACTGGCGCAGCACCTGCATTATCGCGGTGTCGATTCCTCTGTCGATTCTCACCTCGCTGATCGTTTTGCATGCCTTAGGCCAGACCATCAACATCATGACGCTGGGCGGGCTCGCGCTAGCGGTCGGGATTCTGGTGGACGACGCAACGGTGACGATCGAAAACATCGAGCGCCATTTGCACATGGGCACGAATCTGCACGACGCGATTCTCGAAGGCGCCGGTGAAATCGCGGTGCCGGCGCTGGTTTCGACGCTGTGTATCTGTATCGTGTTCGTGCCGATGTTCTTCCTGACCGGCGTGGCGAAATACCTGTTCGTGCCGCTCGCCGAAGCGGTGGTGTTCGCCATGCTCGCCTCGTACGTGCTCTCGCGTACGCTGGTGCCGACCTTGGCCATGCTGCTGATGGGTCATGCGCACAAGCCGAAAGCGGGCAGCAAGCCGAATCCGTTCATGCGGATCTATCACCGCTTCGACGCCGGCTTCGAGCGCATGCGTGCCGCCTACATCGTGATCCTGAGCAGCGTGCTGGTGCGTCGCGGCAGGTTCGGCGCCATCTTCCTCGGTTTTTGCGTGGTCTCGATGGGCCTCGTGTTCGTGCTCGGCGAAGACTTTTTCCCGACCGTCGACGCCGGCGATATCCGCTTGCACATGCGCGCGCCGACCGGCACGCGGATCGAAGAAACCGCGCGGCTTGCCGACGAGGTGGAAAAGGTCGTGCGTCAGGTGGTGCCGGCCAAGGAGCTCGAGACCATTCTCGACAACCTGGGCTTGCCGTATAGCGGTATTAATCTCTCGTATAGCAACTCGGGCACGATCGGCACACTTGACGGTGAAATTCAGGTGGCGCTTAACGAAGATCACAAGCCCACCCAGCGCTATATCGACAAGCTGCGGGCTATCCTGCCGCAGCGTTTTCCGGGCGTGGAGTTTTTCTTCCAGCCGGCGGACATCGTGACGCAGATTCTGAACTTCGGGCTGCCCGCGGCCATCGACGTTCAGATCGTCGGCAACGACCAGCAAGGCAACTTCGACGTGGCGCGCAAGCTGTACAAGCAGGTGCGGCTGATTCCCGGCACGGTGGACACGCACATCCAGCAGAAGCTCGACGAGCCGGTGATCAATCTGCAGATGGATCGTACCCGGTTGCAGCAACTGAACCTGAACGCCAACAACGTGGCGCAGAACGTGCTGATCTCGCTGTCGGGCAGTTCGCAAACGGCGCCGAGCTTCTGGTTCAACAACAAGAACGGCGTGGAATACAGCGTGGCCGTGCAGACGCCGCAGTATGACGTGTCGTCGATCGACCAGTTGTTGCGCACGCCGGTTTCGGCCGTGGCCAACGGGCCGACGCAACTGCTCGGCAACCTGGTGCAGGTGTCGCCGCAGAACCAGTTCGCCGTTGTCACGCACTACAACATCCGGCCGGTGATCGACCTGTATGTAAGCGTGGAAGGCCGCGACCTGGGTAGCGTGGCGACCCAGGTGAACAAGCTGGTCGACCAGGCTCGCGCGAGCTTGCCGCGCGGCAGCCAGATCGTAGTGCGGGGCCAGGTGCAGACCATGCGTACCTCGTTCTTCGGCCTGGGCGTGGGCGTCGCGATGGCGATCGTGCTGGTGTACCTGCTGATCGTCGTGAACTTCCAGTCGTGGGTCGACCCGCTCATCATCATTAGCGCGTTGCCGGCGGCCCTGGCGGGGATCGTGTGGATGCTGTTCCTCACCGGCACGCACCTGAGCGTGCCGGCGTTGACGGGCGCGATCATGACCATGGGGGTGGCGACCGCGAACAGTATTCTGATGGTGTCGTTCGCGCGGCAGCGGCTCGCCACCGGTGCGCCGCCGCTCACCGCGGCGCTCGAGGCGGGGGCCAGCCGGATCCGGCCGGTGCTGATGACCGCCTTCGCCATGATCATCGGCATGATTCCGATGGCGCTGGGTCTCGGCGAGGGTGCCGAGCAGAACGCGCCGCTCGGTCGGGCGGTGATCGGCGGCCTGCTGTTTGCAACGATATCGACGCTCTTTTTCGTCCCGCTGGTTTTTGCGGCGATCCACACACGTCTCGCTCGCCGCAACGGTGGCGCGCATGACGAGCAGGGCCCCGACGACGGCGCTAGCGCCGGCGATGGCAAGCACGCGTAAAGTTAAATGACGGCTGACTGAGATGACTGAAAAAACTCATGCTTCGCTAGCGATTCCCGCACGGGACACCGAGGACGGGCACGCGCTGCCGCCCCGCAACCGCGAATGGAAACGCGCCAAGATCGCCATCCTGATCGTGCTGGTGCTGCTTGCCATAGGCGCGTTGCGCACCGTGGTGGCGGATATTCTGCAAAACCGTTCGGTGGCGGACACGACCCAGCAAAATGCCAGGGAGTACGTGAATGTCGTCACACCCAAGCAGAGCGACGGCACCGGCAACACGCTGCTGCCGGGCACGCTGCGCGGCTATGTGGAGTCGCCGATCTATGCACGCGCCACGGGTTATCTGCTGCACTGGTATGTCGATATCGGCGCACGGGTGAAGCAGGGCCAGTTGCTGGCCGATCTCGACACGCCGGAAATCGATCAGGAACTGGCGCAGGCCGTCGCCCAGCGCGACCAGATCAATTCGAGCCTGGGGCTGGCGAAAAGTTCGTATGAACGTTGGCAGCAACTGCGTCAGCGCGATGCGGTCTCGCAACAGGAACTGGACGAGCGGCAGAGCACCTACACGCAGGACGTGGCGAATCTCGCTGCGGCTGAAGCCAACGTGAGGCGCCTGAACCAGCTCGAATCGTTCAAGCGGATCGTCGCGCCGTTCGACGGCGTGGTGACACAACGCAACGTCGACGTCGGCGACCTGATCGATGCGGGCAGCGGCACGAGCCGTTCGCTGTTCGCGCTGGCCCAGTCCGATCCGCTGCGCGTGTATGTGCAATTGCCGCAGGCCTACGCGCAAAACGTGTCGGTGGGCAAAGATGTGATCGTGACCCAGGCGGAACTGCCGGGTAAGCAGTTTCACGGCAGCATCAGCCATATTTCCGGTGCGATCGACGTGCCGACCCGTTCGCTGCAGATCGAAGTGCGGCTGCCGAATCCGGACGGTGCGTTGCGGCCGGGCGCTTACGTTCAGGTCGCCGTGCCGGCTGTCGCGCATTCCGACATCATCGTGCCGGGCAATGCGCTGCTGTTCCGCGCGGAAGGTCCGCGCATCGCGGTCGTCGACAGCAACGGCGTCGTGCATCTGCACAAGGTCGTGATTGCGCAGGATCTGGGGCAGACGCTCGAGATCGAGAGCGGCATCGACGCGAACGACAAGGTCATCATCAATCCGAGCGATTCGATTGCGGATGGCGATCGCGTGCAGATCGAGCAGCCGTCGGACAACAGCAAGGGGGCGTCGTGAAGCGTGTGTGCCCCATCGCCGTGCCGCGCGCCCGCATCGTGGCGGCGACCCTCGGTGCCGCGCTCCTGACGGCCTGCACCGTGGGCCCCGATTACAAGCAGCCGCATGCCGATGCGCCGCCCGAGTGGCGCACCGATTCATACTGGCGCGTGGCGCAGCCGTCGCATGCGCCGCTCACGCCAAGCTGGTGGACGAGCTTTAGCGACGCGACGCTCGACACGCTCGAAGGCCAGGCGCTCGCGCAGAACCAGACGCTCGCCGCCGCGGTCGCGCATTACGAGCAGGCCAAGGCGACGCTCGCGAATACGTCGGCGCAACAGATACCCGAGGTCGATCTCGGCGGGACGGGCGAGCGCTTCAAGATCTCGAAGGACCGGCCGCTCACTGCCTACGGCACGCCGAATCAGACCACCGTGCAAAATGGCCTGACCGTCGGCCCGTCGATCAACTACGACACGGACCTGTTCGGCCGGATTCGCCGCGAAGTGGAAGGGGCAAAGGCCTCGGCCGAGCAGTCGGCCGACGATCTCGCCAACGCCCGCCTTGTGCTGAGTACCGATCTGGCGACCGACTACTTCTCGCTGCGCGAGCTCGATGCCGAGATCGACGTGCTGAACCAGTCGGTGGTGCTGCAGCAGAAAGCGCTCGACTATGTGACCTCGGAACACGACCTGGGCTCGGTGTCGGGACTCGACGTGCTGCAGCAGAAGTCGGAACTGGATGCGACCAGGGTGCAGGCGCAACTGCTGCTCGTGCAGCGTGCGCAGTTCGAGCATGCGATCGCCGCGCTGGTCGGCGTACCCGCGCCGCAATTCACGATTGAGCCGAAGGTCGTCAACACGCAAGTGCCGGCGATTCCGTTGGGTGTGCCAAGCGATGTGCTGCAGCGGCGTCCCGATGTGGCCTCCGCGGAACGCGCGATGGCCGCGGCGAACGCCCAGATCGGCGTTGCCAAGGCGGCGTTCTTTCCGAGCCTGACGCTCACGCCGAGCATCGGCTGGCAGAGCACCAATTTCGCCGACCTGTTGAGCGCGCCTAGCCTGATGTGGACGCTCGGCGCGGCGTTCTCGCAGGTGGTGTTCGACGGCGGGCGCCGCTCGGCGAACGTCAAGTTCGCGAGCGAAGGCTACCAGGCGGCCGAGGCGAATTATCGCCAGACGGTGCTTACCGCGTTCCAGCAGGTGCAGGACGGCGTGACCGGATTGTCGGTGCTGGATGGCGCGGCGAAGCAGTCGCATCAGGCGGTGGCCGATGCGCAGAGCTTGCTGTCGCTTGCCAACGATCGTTATTCCGGCGGCCTCGTTGCCTATCTGGATGTGATTACCGCACAGCAGTCGCTCCTCACGAGCGAGCGCCAGGACGTGCAGATTCACGGCCAGCAGATGACCCTGTCGGTTTCGCTGGTGAAAGCGCTGGGTGGCGGCTGGGATGTCAGCGCGCCGGCCGACGTCAAACAGCAGGCCATGAATCAGTCGAACTGAATATCACCTATTCACCTTGAGAGGAAGTGTGCAGCCAGCAGACGGAAAAACGAGGCGTTTCGTATAATGTAAGGACTCAAGGGGCATACATGAAACTGCTCATCGTTGAAGATGAACACAAAGTGGTGGACTATCTGCGCTCGGGCTTGACGGAGCAGGGCTGGGTGGTCGACATCGCACTCGACGGCGAGGAAGGCATGCATCTGGCCACGGAGTTCGACTACGACGTAATCGTCCTCGACGTGATGCTGCCCAAGCGCGACGGCTTCAGCGTGCTCAAGGCGCTGCGCATGCGCAAATCCACGCCGGTGATCATGCTGACCGCACGCGATCACATCAACGACCGCGTGCGCGGTCTGCGCGAAGGCGCGGACGATTATCTGACCAAGCCCTTCTCATTCCTCGAACTGGTGGAGCGGCTGCACGCCCTGGCGCGCCGCACCCGTTCGCAGGAATCCACGCTGATCTCGGTTGGCGATCTGTTCGTGGATCTGATCGGCCGCCGTGCCACGCGCGACGGCGTGCGCCTCGATCTGACCGCCAAGGAATTCCAGTTGCTGAGCGTGCTGGCGCGCCGCCAGGGCGACATCCTGTCGAAGACGGCGATTACCGAGCTGGTCTGGGACGTCAACTTCGACAGCCACACGAACGTGGTCGAGACCGCGATCAAGCGGTTGCGCGCCAAGCTCGACGGCCCGTTCCGCACCAAGCTGCTGCACACGGTGCGCGGCATGGGCTATGTACTCGAAGTACGTGAGGAGGCGGAATTGTCATGAACCGCTCGATTGCCCGCCGGCTGGCGATGATGTTCGCACTCGTCGCCTTGTCGGTCTTTACGCTGGTCGGCTCGGGGTTGTTTCTCGTGATGCGGGCGCAACTGGACCACCACTTGCGCGAGTCGCTCGACGACCGCATGGAGATTGCGAAGATCATCGTGTCTCACTCGATCACGTCCGAGAAGTGGCGCATGGCGCGCGAGAAGCTGACGGACATGTCACCGCGCGACGGCACCACGATCTACTCGGTGTCCAGCACCGACCCGGCGTTCCATTATGGCCAGCCGGTCCAGGGGCGCGTAACGGATAGCTGGCCGGGTGGCTATACGCGGGTGCAACCGGACGTCGGACAAGCCATGCTTACCAACACGGTGTCGATCCCGGCGAGCGGCGTGCGGCCCGCCGTGCAACTGCAGGTGGCGGCGAGCTGTCAGCCTAACGTGCGCACCATGCGGGCATTCGGCGCGGCGCTCGCCGCGCTCTCGGCGTTGGGCAGCCTGGCGGTGCTGCTGCTGAGCTATTCGGTCACGCGGATCGGACTCGCGCCGCTCAGGCGTCTGACCAAAGATGCCTCCGAGGTCAGCCCGAACAATCGCTCGCAGCGCCTCAATACGGCTTCGCTGCCGCTCGAACTGAATGACCTTGCCAATTCCTTCAACGGCGCGCTGGAACGGCTCGATGGCGCCTATGGCCGGCTCGAGTCGTTCAATGCCGACGTCGCCCACGAACTGCGCACGCCGGTGACCATCCTGATCGGCCAGACCGAAGTGGCGCTGACCCGCAACCGCTCGGTCGACGATCTGCGCCATACGTTGCAATCGAATCTGGAAGAGTTCGAACGCATGCGCGCGATCATCAACGACATGCTGTTCCTCGCGCGTGCCGACCAGGGCGAGCGCGCCACGGGGTTGGTCGAAGTGTCGCTGGCAGCCGAAGTGGCCCGCACGCTGGAGTTCCTCGAGATCCCGTTCGAAGAGGCTCACGTGCGCGCGGTTTCACGCGGCGATGCGGTGGCGCTGGTGAACCGCTCGCTGTTCGGCCGCGCCTGCACCAATCTGTTGATGAACGCGATCCAGCACTGTGCGCCGCACGATACGGTCCGGGTGACGATTGCGCGCGAGGAGGACCAGGTTCGCATCGCGGTCGGCAATCCGGGGCCGCCAATCGATCCTTCCACGCTGGATCATCTGTTCGACCGCTTCTATCGCGCGGAAGAGTCGCGTACCAATAGCCGCGAGAATCACGGCCTGGGGCTGGCGATCGTCAAGGCGATTGCCGAGATGCATCGCGGTACGGTGTCGGTCGAAAGTGCCGACGGTGTGAATACCTTTGCGTTCTCGGTGGACGCTTCGCGTATAGACCTGCAAGGCGTGCGCGAGACGGCGGTGACGGTCGAGCGTAACGTCAGTGGTGTCGGCAGTGCCAGTTGCATCAATGGCGCTCACAAGGTCACCGCCGAGCCGGCTCCGGCAGGGCGTATGACGATGTGAGGGGGAGATGGTTGCGGGCGCAACGGGGCTACGCGATAGTGTCGGCACAGCGCGCATCGTCACCGCAACCTGACCCAGGCTTCGGCCCGAGGACCAATGGCAGACACCCCCATCCTCATTTCAACCGATCGCTGTTGGCTGAGAGCCGCGAGCGCCTCCGATTACGCCGCGCTGGATGCAGCCATCGGCTCACCGCAATTTCCCTATGAGCTTCCGCTGGCCGATCTGAAGCGGCGCGGCAAGCTGCAAGCGTGGTTCGAGTCGATGCTGGCGCTGTCTCTGGAAGGCCGGGCGCGCGTATTCTCAATCGACCTCGCGGGCGGCACGCGTTGCGTGGGCCAGGTGTCGCTCATGCAGCGCGACGTGCCGGCAAGCTGGAATCTGTCCTACTGGCTGCACCCTTCCTGCTGGGGCGCAGGCTTCGCCGTCGAAGCGGCGCAAGCGGTGATCCGCTACGGCTTCACGGCGATGGCGGTCGGCGAAGTATGGGCGGGCGCGGCGCGCTGGAACCAGCGCAGCATCAGGACGCTCGACAAGCTCGGGCTGCAGCCCGTCGAAAACATCCCGCCGTCGAACGGCGCCAGCAGCGCGCCGGACGACTTGCACATCTGCTCGCTATCGCGCGAGCGCTGGCTGCAGACATGGGGTGAATCGGAGGGTGGGTTGGCGTGATGGTGTCATGCGAGCTGGGGCGCGCGCGTTGCGGTGGTTTCCAAAGGTTGCCAAAGTTGTGAACCCACTGGTGACACTCTAAGTGCAGTGTTAGAGTGTGCAACGCACCTGTAACTAACTTTTAGTTGCAATCCACCCAACTCATCACCTATAGCTCGCGTCGAAGCTAGAGAAGTTACGCCAACGTGTCGCCGAGTTTCCGGCAGACTTTTCATGGGACGAGAGGGTCGTGCTCATGGAGGGTTTCGGGTTCGCGGAAAAGACGAAGAAGGGCGGCTCGTACAGAACATTTTTTGATGGTAGTGGCAGAAAGATTTTTCTCCATAAACCGCATCCGGGGTCGATCGTCAAAGTTTATTCCGTACGGAACGTCGTGGAGAAGCTCCGCGAATTCGGTTTAATGGATACCGGAGAATAGGATGAAAGATAAAGTTTCCTTTAATTGCGAAAGGAAATGTCGGAAGGGCTGCTTGAATTAAATGTATTCAATCGCGGTTCCTCAACCCGCCGCAACGTCTTCACGACGACCAGCGCCAGCAAGCCCAGCACCGGAAAAACCAGCACACTGGCTTCCGGTCCAACCGATCCACCGCTTAGCCAAACCGGGCCGATCGCATGGCTGGTCAACCAATGTCCGTTGACCGCGAGGCCGCTGTCCGCGGTGCCGAACAGGAACGACTGGCTCCAGTCCCACGCCGCGTGCAAACCGATGACCCAGCATAGCGAACCGGTGCGCCAGATGGCGAGACAGGCGAGCATGCCGAACCCGACCACCTGAGCGATGCCGATGAGGCTCTCGCCTTGATTCGTCAGATGCGCTGCGCCGAACGCCAGTGACATGACAGTCGCGGCAGCAAGCGGGCGGGTACGGCGAGCGAGCCTGAAGAACACGTAACCGCGAAACGTCAGCTCCTCGGCGAGCGCGACCAGCGTGAATATGCCGGCCCACAGCAAGCCCGATTCGAGCAACGACGGGTTGGCGGCGCCGGAGAATTCGATCTGCACGCCGTGCGTGAGCGCCAGCAGACCCATCATCGTCGACACCGCGGCCACGCCGCACAAGACGCCTTGTCCGAAGTGGGCCGCCCGTTGGCCGGCGCGCCAGCCGTAATCCCGCAGAGACTTCCGCTCGATCCTGCTCATCGCCACGGTCGCCACCAGCGCCGCGCACGACAGGGTGGCTTCAATCAGCATGCTGTTGCCCGGAGTCAGTTCGCCATGCAGACGAAACGGATGATGCAGAACATAGGCGAGATGCCCGATCAGAAAAGCCACGGCCGCCAGGATCACGAAGTACAACAGGATCGCCCATCCGGCCCGCAGACCATCGCGACCCATCCAGATGCCGGCGAAACGAAATCGGGCGGAAGCGCGCGGTCCTGCGCTGGCAAGGTTTTCCATACTGGCGATCCTTTTTCGAATAAGCGGGTGTGCGAGCGTGCGGTTCGCGTCAGGCCGTGCGGCCCAGGTGTTGTTTCAACATCGAGCCAAAAATATCCAGCGCTTCCGTGGTTCGTCCAAGGTCGCCGCTGTTCAGGAATTCCAGCGTCAGGCCATCCATCACGGCGCCGCACAACGTGGCGACCGCGCGGCGATCCGGCGTAGGCGGCAGGGCGTTTTCAATCATGCTTTGCCAGCTCGAAGCATTGCGCTCCACATAGCGCGCATAGGCGGCGGGGTTTTGCATGGCCAGCATCTGCACTTCGAAGAACAGCCGCATATAGGGGCTGTTTTGCGGCGCTACCGCCCATTCCCAGAAGGTCTTCATGCCGTTGACCTTGCCGCCTTCGCTCATCATGGCCGCGAACGATTGCTGGATGCGCAGGCGGGCTTCATCCATGACCGTGGTGATCAGTTCGTCTTTGGTGCCGAAGTGATAGATCAGCAAGCGCGAGCTGCTGCCGATCTGCGCGGCTAGGGGGCGTAGCGACAGGTCGGCCACCCCATGCTCGAGGAAGTAGTCGAGGGCCTTCGCGATCAGTTCGTCTTTTCGTTCCATGAAGCGAACGGTACATGAAGCGATCGCTTCACTCAAGTGTTTTTTACGGGCGGGGTGACGCGCACGTTGCAACGTCCAAACGTACGCCGCGGGCGCGCCGCAACTCGGTAGCGTTGCAGCGCGAAGAGGGAGAGGGTGGACTCGCTGCATTCACACCGGCGCCGGCGTGAATGCAGCAATGGCAGATGGACTTCAGGCGTCCCCGAACGGGTTGCCCTTTTTTGCAGCCGGCGTTTGGGTCTTCGTGGCGAGATGATTCTGCAACCAGAACGAGGCCTTGTTCAGGCCGAGCGTGTGCCAGTCCTGGCCGATCTCGGAGATGAACAGGCGATCGTCCGGCGCGGTTGCCGCTGAAAACGCGTTGGCGAGTTCCTTGGCGCCACGGTCAGTGTTGAGCACCAGAAACGCGCCCATCTGATGCAGATGCAGGAACTCGTAATCGCCCGCGGAGATTTGCGACGCGATGTCCTTGATCTTTGCATGCCGCTCGGTGGGTGCGCCAATGAAGATGCTGACCAGATACGTCACCTTCTTGTTCATCCGCTCACTCCCAGGACCGCTCAGCGCGCGCGACGTTCGCGTGCGGCTCTCGCCAGCGTATCCAGCACGGGCTCGGTTTGCACCCAGCTCAAGCACGCGTCGGTAATCGACACGCCGCAGCGCAGCGGCACGCCCGGCTTCAGGTCCTGACGGCCTTCCTCCAGATTACTCTCGATCATCACGCCGATGATGCGGTCTTCGCCCGCGGCGAGCTGGCGCGCCAGGTCCTCGGCCACGTCGATCTGACGCAGGTGCGATTTGCCCGAATTGGCGTGCGAGCAGTCGACCATCACCTGCTCGCGCAAGCCGGCCGCGCGCAGGACCGCACAGCTTTCCTCGACCGAGGCGCTGTCGTAGTTCGGCCCTTTTTTGCCACCACGCAGAATCACGTGGGCATCGTCGTTGCCGCGCGTTTCGAAGATCGCCGCCATGCCCATTTTGGTCATGCCCATGAACGCGTGGCTCGCGCGCGCCGCCACGATGGCGTCCGAGGCGATCTGCACGCCGCCGTCCGTGCCGTTCTTGAAGCCGATCGGGCAGCTCAGGCCCGAGGCGAGCTGCCGATGGCTCGGGCTCTCCGTGGTCCGGGCGCCGATGGCGCCCCATGCCACCAGGTCCGCGATGTATTGCGGGCTCAGCAGGTCGAGGAATTCGGTGGCGGTGGGCAGGCCGAGGGCGCTGATTTCCAGCAGCAGTTGCCGCGCCCGGCGCAGCCCCTCGTTGATGCGGAAGCTGCCGTCGAGCCGCGGATCGTTGATATAGCCCTTCCAGCCCACCGTGGTGCGCGGCTTTTCGAAGTACACGCGCATGACGATCAGCAGGTCTTCCTGCAACGCGTCGGCGGCGTGCTTGAGCCGGCGGGCGTAATCGAGCGCCTGGTCGTGGTCGTGAATCGAACACGGGCCTACGACGACCACCAGCCGGTCGTCGCGGCCGTGCAGGATGTCGGCGATGGCGACGCGGCTTTGCTCGACGAGCGTCTGCACGCGCGGCGGCACGGGTAGTTCGTCCTGCAGCAGGGCCGGCGAAATGAGCGGGCGTACCGCGCCGATCCGTACGTCGTCGATACGGGTCGTGTCCTGGGTGGCGTCGGCAACGCCGACTTCCTGGTCATGTAAAGGATTGTCGATGCCGCTCAAAATACTCTCCTGGGTGCGCGGTGGTAGCCCTCGATTATCGCACCTGGGGCGCGCAGGGCGCCCCCATCTGCATGCCGAGCCTGTCAGACGTGCAGATGTTCGTGCCGGGGCGTGTCGTCGCCGTGATGGTGCTCGGTGTGTTCGATGGTGACCGGAATCGTATGCAGATGCGCGTAGCGCACGCCGCGCTGGCTTGTGAGGCTGTCTGCGAAGGCGGCGACATCGTGCGCGCGCCCCCTCAAGACCGACGACTCCAGCAGGCTCTCGTGATCGAGATGGACCCGCATGCTGGCGACCGCGAGGTCGTGCCGGTCGTGGTGAGCCTGGGTAATGCGGCGCGCCAGGTCGCGGGTGGCATGGTCGTACACATAGGTCAGGGTGGCCACGCACTGGCCGTCCGCCGCCTCTTGCTGCGCCTGTGCCCGGCTTTCGCGGACGATGTCGCGGAACGCCTCCGAGCGGCTCGTATAACCGCGCTGCGCCACCAGCGTATCGACTACGGCGAGGAGGTCGTCGTCGATGGTGATGGTGATTCGTTGCATGGTGTGTCCTCGCTGCGGGTCGTGTCGTTATCCCATCGTAACTGAACCCGAGGCATCCCATATGACCAGGTCAACGTGAGAATGGGCGAACGAATGGGCCAACCCAATCGATATGATCTTTTTTGAAAAAAGTATTATTGCGGTGAATCAACCCCACGGCGGATAGGCAAACACACATGACACAGATGATGAAAGCGCTGTTCGGCGACGGCAGCGGACCCTTGCGGCAGAGAATCGTCGGACTTTACGCGTTTCTGCTGGCGTTCAACGTGGCCGCCTGGGTCTGGGCTTTCATCGCATTTCACCACTACCCGTTGCTGATGGGGACGAGCCTGCTCGCGTACTCGTTCGGCCTGCGGCATGCGGTGGACGCCGATCACATCGCGGCCATCGACAACGTCACCCGCAAGCTGATGCAGGCCGGCCAGCGCCCGGTCAGCGTCGGCCTGATGTTTTCGCTCGGGCATTCCACCATCGTCGTGCTGGCTTCGGTGGGCATCGCGGCCACCGCGCTAGCGTTGCAAAGCCGCATGGATGGGCTGAAGGAAATCGGCGCGGTGGTCGGCACGATCGTCTCCACGCTGTTCCTGTTCGCGATTGCGCTGCTGAACCTCGTGATCCTGCGCTCGGTGCTGCGCGCGTTTCGTCGCGTGCGCAACGGCGAGCCCTACGCGGAGGAAGATTTCGACATGCTGCTCGCGAGCCGCGGTTTTCTCGCCCGCATCTTCCGGCCGCTCTTCAGCCTGATCACGAAAAGCTGGCATATGTACTTTCTGGGCTTCCTGTTCGGTCTCGGCTTCGACACCGCGACCGAGGTCGGCCTGCTGGGGATTTCCGCCGCGAGCGCGGCGCAGGGTCTGCCGATCTGGTCGATCCTGGTGTTCCCCGTGCTGTTCACGGCGGGCATGACGCTGATCGACTCCACCGACAGCATCCTGATGCTCGGCGCCTATGGCTGGGCCTTCGTCAAGCCGGTCCGCAAGCTCTACTACAACATCACCATCACGACGATCTCGGTGCTGGTGGCGTTGCTGGTGGGAGGCATCGAAGGACTCGGGCTGATCGGCGATCAGCTGCATCTGTCGGGCGTGTTCTGGAATGCGATCGGCAGCCTGAACGATAACTTCGGGATGATCGGCTACGCGATCGTCGGCGTGTTTATTGTCAGTTGGCTGCTGTCGGCCGCGATCTATCGCTGGAAGCGCTTTGAAGACGTGGAGATCCGGGTGGAATCGACCTGATGCGCGAGCGCTCGCCTTAGCGGGTGCCGTTGCGCAGAAAATCGCGCTGGGCGGTCGCTTCGATACGGTTGCGGCCGCGCTGTTTGGCGCGATAGAGCGCCTGATCGGCCGCCTCGATGATTTCCGCCGCGTCGGCCTGCGGAGACTCGAACACGGCCACGCCGACGCTGACGGTGACATAGAGGCCGGTTGAGCTTTCGTTGCGGATCTTCAGCGACTGCACCGCTGCCTGCATGGTGGCGGCCACGAGGCAGGCGCCGGCTTCGTCCGTAGCGGGCAGGATCGCCGCAAATTCTTCGCCGCCATAGCGCGCCAGCAGGTCGCCGCTGCGCGGCAGCGCGGATTGCAGCGCAAGGGCGATCGAGACCAGGCAGCGGTCGCCGGCCGGGTGCCCGTAGCGATCGTTGAGCAGCTTGAAGTAATCGATATCGACCAGCAGCAGCGCCAGCGGATGCCGGTTGCGGATCGCGCGATTCCATTCGAGCGCGAGCGCCTCGTCGAAGCGCCGGCGGTTCGCCGTGTTGGTCAGCGCGTCGGTGAGCGCCATCTGCTCGAGGCGGTCGCGCGCTTCGTGCAGCTCGCGTTGCACGCGGATGTAGCGGCCCTGCAGCGTGGTCGAGCGGGTGGCGTAGACGACGAGGGCGGTAAAGATTCCCACCGTGCCCGCATAAAAATGCTGGCGCATCACCCAGATGCTCAGCGCCAGCAGTGCGACCGTGTAGAAAATGGGCGTGACGTTTTCGATGAACAGGGCGAGCGTCTGCTTGTGCGCGATGTGTTCCACCTTGGGGCGCCGTGAGCGCGGCGCGACGGTTACCACAACGAGGAACAGGAAGGGGATATCGACGAGGGCGTCCATGGCGGCATGCCCATCCGATGTGGCGGCCCAGTTGTTGTACACGAAGGCCGCAACCGCGTAGATCCACAGGAAGGCGAAGAGGCGCGCATAGAAGCGGCGTTCCTCGCCGCGCGGCTGAGCCAGCAGACGCAAGGTCGCGGCCACCGCAAGGATGAAGTTCTCGGCGTTGTAGGTCAGCACCAGGGTCGTCGCCGGAATCGGCGCGAGCGGGGTGTCCGAAAACGGCACCACGGAAAAAATGATGACATAGGCGAGGAAGCCGGTCAGCAGCGCCTGGGCGGCGTCCATCCAGATGAAGAACGGAACCCGCTGTTTCGCCGAAACGGACGAGATCGCGAGCAGCACCGGCACGCCGTAGAGGAAGAACGAGAAATCGGAGAACCAGGCGGCGCTCTCAGGGATGTGCTGGAAGATGTCCTCCCACGCGCTGAGCGCAATGCCGCAGGTCCACAGGCCCATCCCGGCGCTCAGCAGAATCCACGACGAGCGCGATTCGCGCGCCTCGGTTGCGGCCCGCCAGCAGCAACTTGCGCAGGCCAGCGCGGGCGCCAGCAGCAGGAACGGATAGCTGGCGAACGTGGATGCCGTCGGGGAAGAGAACACCAGCAGACCTATCACGTGCAGCGATACGAACGAGACGGCCAATAGCACGAGATGGGTGAGCTTGAGCGAGCGGCGCACGGTTTGACCCCGGAGGTGAGGAAGGCGAGCGAAAACCGTCAGAACGGCGTGTGCCGATTCAAGGCGTTCCTGACTCGTTTATGCCGGCAATCCACATAATCTGATCTACGGCAGACCGGGCGAGAACTTGAACGCCATGACCTGAATGCCGTTTCGACCGCTGGTAATCCCCTAGATCGAGCAGCGCGACAATGAGCCTCATGCGCGACGCGAACTGCCGTTTGATCCGGCGAGGCCGATTTCGCCAAGGGCGGCGTTTCAGGTACAGCGCCGCAGCGTTTCAGGCAGTGTCGCATCTTTCCCTTTATGCAGACAATCCCCTCTTGATCGAACAGGCGTTTGATCTTTTACTGGAACGAGCGGCGCAGCCGTGCGGGCATTTTCTGGAAACAGGCTGGATTGACCGTGCGACAGTGTCGATTCTTCGACATGCCGTTCGTCGTGTGAATAGGGGCGGCTAGATCGTGAAGCCGTAAGAGGCCGCAGGCCGCCACGTTGGGCCCTTATTTTCGTTCAACCTGTCAGGAGATCACGGATGACCGATACGGATCGAATCGCGCAGCAACCGCAGGCATTGCAGCCGGCCACGTTATTGGCCCAGTCGCCGCGGCGCTTTCCCGGCGAAAGCACCCAGTACCGCGAGGCGCGCAATGCGCTGCTGGCCGAGGAAATCGAATTGCGCCGCCACATCGAGCGGGTGGCGGCCCAGCGGCGCGCGTTGCCGCCGGGTGGGGCGGTGCCGCAGGACTACCGCTTCGAAGGCGAGCATGGGCCGGTGACGCTAACGGAGATGTTCGGCGCCCACGATACGCTGGTGACCTACAACTGGATGTTCGGCCCTCGGACGGCACGGTCTTGTCCGATGTGCGCCGCGACGCTGAGCTCCCTCGACGGCGAGATGGCCGATATTCTGCAACGCGTGGCGTTTGCTGTGATCGCCCGCTCGCCGATCGAACGTCTCCTGGCCTTCAAGAAAGAGCGCGGCTGGCGCCACCTGCGCGTGTATTCGTCGGGCGGCAACAGTTTCAACCGCGACTATGCGAACGAGGACCCCGATGGCGAGGACACCGCGGAGTTCAATGTCTTCACCCGCTCGGGCGGCGTGCTGCGGCATTTCTGGGGCGGCGAGATGGGTCCGCAGACGGCCGATCCCGGTCAGGATCCGCGCGGCGCCCCCGACATCATGCCGGTCTGGCAGGTGCTCGACATGACGCCGGGCGGCCGCGGCACGAACTGGTATCCGAAGCTCGAGTACGGCACCTCGCCGGCAGCGCCGGGTGACCCCGCCGGCTCATGTCATTGCGATAGCCATACCTGAGTCCGCAGCGGTGTCACCGTCACGCCGGCGGCCTGTCCGGCGTAAGATACGCGTTCGCATGACGGACGGTCTGATCGGCGCCACGCCGAGGGCCGCTCCGTTCCCCTGGTATCCGCTACGGACTGCATCATGTTTCAGGTCTCCACTGCCTCATCGCAACTTTCCAAACCGGCTCAATACGAGGAACTGGTCGCTCAGGCGCGTTCGCTGCTCGCCGATGAAACCGACCGGATCGCCAATGCGGCGAACTTCTCGTCGCTGGTGTTCAATTCGCTGGACGGCTTGAACTGGGCCGGCTTCTATTTCTTCGACGGCGCCGAACTGGTGGTCGGACCGTTCCAGGGCAAGCCGGCATGTGTGCGCATCGCATTGGGCCGCGGCGTGTGCGGGACGGCGGCGCAGACGCGCGTCACCCAGGTGGTGCGCGACGTCCATGAGTTTCCTGGGCATATCGCTTGCGATTCGGCCTCGCAGTCGGAGATCGTGGTGCCGCTGGTTGCTGCCGACGGCACGCTGATCGGTGTCTGGGACGTCGACAGTCCGCTCGTCGCGCGCTTCGACGCTGAAGATGCCAAAGGCATGGAGGCGTTGTGCCGGGTGTTTGTCGAACTCGCGTGGTCGCGTACCGCGGCGAAATAACGCCGCATGTGGCGCCTTTCGTGACGCGTGAGCAAGAGGCCACGCGGCCAACAGACAAACAGCACAGAGGTGAGCTTTGAATAGCAATGCGAAACAGGCGGTCGGCAAGGACTTTTCCGTCGCATCGATGCAGCACGCACGCGCGATGACCTGGAAGGTGGTCGATGAAGTCGCGAAGAGAATCCGCCCGGGCATGCGCGAATCGGAAGCGAATGTCATCTGCAAGGCCGTGCTGCAAGAACTGGGCATGGAGCGGATCTGGCATCCCATCCTGATCCGCTTCGGCGAGAACACGCTGAAGACGTTCAAGGAACGTGCGGAAGTCGATCCGCAACTGGCCGAGAACGATATTTTCTTCGTGGATCTCGGTGTGGTGTGGGATCACCATGAAGGCGATGCCGGCGCCACCTACGTGGTGGGCGACGATGCGGAAATGAAGGCCTGTGCGGCAGCGGTCAAGACGATCTTCGACGAGGTCGAGCATCATTGGCGCAGCACTGGCGCGGGCGGCAAGGACCTGTACGAGTACGCCGCGCAACGGGCCGAGGCGCTCGGCTGGCGTCTGAACGTGGATATCAAGGGGCATCGCGTGAGCGACTTCCCGCATGCAATCTACAAGGCCGGCAATCTGGGCGACTTCGACGAGCGGCCCGATGCCAGCCTGTGGATTCTGGAAATCCAGATCGCCCATCCCACCCGGCCGTTCGGCGCGTTCTACGAAGACCTGCTTGCCTGATCTGCATGATCTGTACGGGCTTGCATGAGCGCGCGCCCCGGCCGCGCTTCGTGCCACCGGCTCCATCCTATGCGTATCCGCACATAGACTAGATGCTCGACGGGGGATGGGTTCGCCTGCCGCATCCCGCTATTGTTGTGTCCACGCAGCCCGATAACACGGCGGCTGCGACGAATCCACGTCAGGTCCCGGAGACGACACAACATGACTTCCCCCCAAGTAGCCCCATTGACGTTTCAACGCTCGGCCACGCAGCCGCGCAACTGCACTTTCGATAGCCACGACTGGGAGATACTCAGCCGCTATTGGCATCCGGTGGCGTTCGCCGCCGACGTGCAAGACAAGCCCCTGAGTGTGACGCTGCTGGACGAACGGCTGGTCGTGTTTCGCACGGGTAGCGGACCGGACGGCCAGCTCGTGACGGCGCGCGACGTCTGTCCGCATCGCGGCGCGCCGTTGAGCCAGGGCTGGGTCGAGAACGGCAATCTGGTGTGTCCGTACCATGGCCTCGCGTACGGCGGGGACGGCAAGTGCAAACACATCCCGTCGCAAGGCGACGGTCCGATTCCCGAGCGCCTGCATTTGACCACTTACGCCACTCAGGAGGCCTATGGGCTGATCTGGGTGTCGCTGGGTGGCGGCACCGAAGCGTTGCCCGAGTTTCCCAACTGGGACGATCCGTCGTTTCAGCAGATCCTGCCGCCCTCGATCGATATTCGCGCTTCTGCCGGCCGGCAAACCGAGGGTTTTATCGACGTCGCGCATTTTGCGTGGATTCACCACGACAGCTTTGCCGATCGCGAGAATCCTGTTGTGCCGCAGTATTCGGTGGCGCGGCGCGAGCGTGGCCTGCATGCGGAATACATCAGCACGGTCAGCAATTTTCCGAAGTCGATGCAGCGTCGCGCGCCGGACGGTTTTCTGTGGCGGCGCATCTTCGAAGTCGACGTGCCGTTTTTTGCCCGCCTCACGGTGCACTTCCCGGAGGGCGGACGCCTGTCGATTCTGAACGCGGCGAGTCCGGTCTCGGCTCGCCAGACCCGGCTGTTCGTGCCGATCGTGCGAAACTTCGACAAGGATTTGCCGCTCGACGACGTCTATGAGTTCAACCGCCAGGTCTTCGAGGAAGATCGCGCGATTGTCGAGCAGCAGTGTCCCGAGGACCTGCCTATCGACCGCACGGCGGAGGCGCCGATTCTGGCCGACCGCTCGTCGGGAGCGTACCGGCGTGCGCTGGGCGAGATCGGTCTCGGCCAGGGGTATGTGCGTTAATCCGCGATCGGGAGAATGGCGATGAACATCTGGGAATGTGTAATCTGCGGGTTTCGCTATGATGAGGCGCTGGGTCTGCCCGAAGCGGGCCTCGCGCCCGGCACGCGCTGGGAAGACGTCCCCGACGACTGGATATGTCCCGATTGCGCGACCGGCAAACATGACTTCGAAATGCAACGGATAACGGTATGAGCGAACACGCATCCAATCAGGCGCAAGCGCCGGTTGTCATCGTCGGCACGGGACTCGCCGGCTATACGGTCGCACGCGAATTGCGCAAGCTCGATGCGGCGGTCCCGCTCGTCCTGATCAGTCAGGATGACGGCAGCTTCTATTCGAAGCCGATGTTGTCCACTGCGCTGGCAATGAAGAAGGAAGCGCACGCGTTGGCGAACTTCGACGCGGCGGCGATGGCGAAGCAACTCAACGCTGAGATCCGCACGCATCAGCGGGTCGAGCGCATCGTGCCGGATGCACATACGATCGTGGTGGAAGGCGAGCCGCTGCGCTACGGCAAGCTGGTGCTTGCGACCGGTGCCGACCCGCGGCGGTTGCGGATCGACGGCAGTGGCGCCGACGAGATTCTCTCGATCAACGATCTCGCGGACTACGCCCGTTTCAGGGAAGCGTTAAACGGATGCGGCTCGGTGGCGATTCTTGGGGCAGGGTTGATCGGCTGCGAGTTTGCCAACGACCTGCTGTCGGCTGGCCACACCGTCGCGTTGATCGACCCGGCCAGCACGCCGCTGGCGCGTTTGCTGCCCGAGCGCACCGGTGAGGTGTTCGCCAACGCGTTGAGCGAGCGCGGCATCCGCTTCTATCTTGGGCGCGGTGTTGCGAGCATCGAGCGCTTGCAGGCCGGCTATCGGCTGACGCTGGACGATGGCGAGGCCGTCGATGCCGAGCTGGTGGTCTCGGCGATCGGTCTGGTCCCGCGCACGGCGCTGGCGTCGGCTGCCGGCATCGCAATCGCGCAGGGCATCCATACCGATGCCTGGTGCCGCACCAGCGCGCCGGATGTTTACGCGCTCGGCGATTGCGCGGCGCTCGACGGCAAACTGCAACCCTACGTTCTGCCGATCATGCACGCAGCGCGCGCGTTGGCGCGCACGCTCAACGGCGAAGCGACGCGCGTCGCGTTCCCGGTGATGCCGGTGATCGTCAAGACGCCGGCGGCGCCTGCCGTCGTGGTGGTGCCGCATATGGAGGGTGAGTGGCGCATCGAGCCGACCGCCGAAGATGCGCCTCACGCTGCGCGCGCCGTCTGTCACCACGTCGAGCATGGCCAGCCGATTGGCTTCGCGCTGGTCGGGGCGGCGACCGAAGGCAAGGCCGAACTGCTCAAGGTGCTGGCGGCGAGCGCCGCTTCGGCGCCGGCGTAGGCTCCTCTGTCGCGAGGTTCCAACGATAACAAATCTTCCATCTGACCGACCTCACTTCGCGCCGGATCGGTGGCGTAACGGGCCTGTCACCTCTCAGCGCCACTGATGCTTCGCATTGCGCCGCAGGCTTCGCTTGCGGCGTTTTTTATGGCTGATCAGGTTTCCAGCAGATTCTTTGCCACGTTCGCCACCAGTCTACGCAGCCACATGGCGGCGGCGCTGCGATGGGTCCGGTCGTGCCAGAGCTGGTAATACGTCAACGGTTGTGCGCCGCCGGGGACGGGCTCGATGCGCAGCGGCAACAGACCGGTGTAGTGCGTGGCGAGCGCACGCGTGGTGGTGAACAGCAGATTCGAACGCACCAGCACGTAGGGGGCCATGCCGAAGTAAGGCAGCGTGGTGGTTACCGTGCGCGACAAACCGTTGCGCGCCAGTTCGACGTCGATGGTGCCCCACGCAGTCGTGTTGTAGGTGGTGACGGCCAGATGTTCGGCCTCCTGATAGACGGCTTGAGTGAGCCGGCCAGGCTTGATCGGATGAGCGGTGCGCATCAGGCAAACCAGTTCGTCCTTGCACAGCGGCTGCAGGTGCAGATGCTCCGGCGGCGTGCGCCAGTTGCCGATCACCAGATCGAGGAAACCGCTTTCGAGGCCATGCTCGTAGCCGCCGTCGACCATCATCAGATGCTTGAATTCGATCTTCGCACCCGGGGCCTCGCTATGAAAGGCGTCGACAATCGCCGGCACAAAAAACACGTCGAGATAATCCGGCGAGCCGATGCGGAAGGTCCGGTTCGTGGTGGCCGGATCGAAGGTCGTGGTCGGGTGCAGGATGGCGGCGATGCTGCTCAGCGCCTGCGCGGCCGGGTCGATCAGCGTGAGCGCATGGCTGGTCGGCACCATCCGGCTGCCGCTGCGCACCAGCAGCGGATCGCCGGTCATTTCGCGCAGCTTGCGCAGGGCGACGCTCACCGTCGGTTGCGACTGTCCCAGCAAGGTTGCGGTGCGCGAAACGCTGGATTCGGTGAGCAGCGTGTGCAGGACCTTGATGAGATGAGAGTCGATGATTTCCTTGGACATCAAATACGGGACCTCTGTTGTTCAGCCGCGTATTCAAGGCTCGTCCGCCTACGCCGCGTTCGAAATATATGAGCGGATATAGCGAGCGTCAATTGGGGGTATTTACCGTAGTCGTCCGTAGCGCCTTGCCGGGACGGGATCATGGGCGAGGCGGCATCCCGGTCATAGGCGCCGGTTTATGGGGTAGAGGAGGGGATGTGGGGGCGGGTGAACCGCCAGAGGGTGAAGCGCGATGACTACGGCGAGCAGCGGTTGCGGCTGAGCTTGTCAGCCGCAACCCCTTCAACTCATGACGGCGAACGGCGCGTTACTGTGCCTGAACCTTCTTGGGCTTGGGCGGCGTTTGCACCTTGGCGTACTGGAACTCCGGCGTCGCCTTAAGCGCGTCTTTGGTGGCGCCGGGCAGATACAGATTGCCGCCGCGGACGTCGAGCGCAGCGATGGGGACGGCGACGTCGTGCGTGGCGACGCCGAGGAAACCGCCCGCCGACAGGATCGCCGCCGAGACGGAGCCGTCCGGGGCGACGATCAGATCGCGCACCGAGCCGATCTTTTCGTTCTGGTCGTTATAGACCGCTTTGCCCAGCACGCTCTTCTTGACGCTCCAGCCCTGCAGAAGTGCCTGGGACTGCTCGACGGTGACGCTCAGAGGCTGTGTGCCGGCGACCTGTGCATGCGCGTTGATCGATGCTGCAAGTGCCACTGCTACCCATACTGCCTTGTGCAAAGCCATATCGTTCACTCCGTGGTTAGATTCGGTTTCTGGCACGTCCTTCATCCCGCCTGTCGCAACGCCGGCCACTGCTGGTCGCGACTGCGCGGCGCGCTCCGCTCCGGAAGGTCCCGGAAGGAGGCGGCTTTCCATCATACCTTTCAGGCGGCTTTGCTGCATCGAAGCGGACCCTGAGACGAATGAGCATCTTGTTGCGATGGCGCGGCATTCCCGCGCGAGTCGCCCGCTCCTAAAGTACGTCTGAACGACAGGCCTGTGCGGCGCCGCCGGACACCTGGCTCGAATCTTCAGGAGTAAAGCAGATGAATACGCATCGTGGACCCATGCCGGTCGCTTTCTTCGGCATCGCAGTCGGGTTGTTTGCATTGGCCAATGCGTGGCGCGTGGCGAGCCGGATCTGGCCGGTACCGGCGAGCGTCGCGCAACTGTTGACGCTTGGCGCGTTCGCCGTGTGGCTGGTGCTTGGGGCAGCCTACGCGCATAAGTGGATCGCGCACCGCGCCGAGGCACGCGCCGAACTGCAGCACCCGGTGCAATCGTCGTTTGTCGCGCTTGTACCGGTTTCCGCCTTGCTGGCCGCCGGGGCGTTGCTGAACTATTCGCACGTCGCGGCGGTGGCGCTGTTCTGGCTTGCCGCCGCGAGCGGACTGGCGCTGGGTGTGTTCCTGCAAGGCCGCCTCTGGCAGGGCGGACGCGCGCCGGAACTGGTCACGCCGGCGATCTATCTGCCCGCCGTCGCCACCAACTTCGTGGCCGCGACGGCTTCCGCCGCGTTCGGCTGGCACCAGTTGGGCATGCTGTTCTTCGGCGCCGGCGCGCTGTCGTGGCTCGCCATCGAATCGCTGATCCTGCATCGCGCCGCCGTCCACGAAGCCTTGCCCGAGGCGCTGCGCCCCACCTTGGGAATTCAACTGGCCCCGCCCGTCGTGGGCGGTGTGGCCTACCTGAGCCTGACGAGCGGCGCGCCCGACCTGTTCGCCTACCTGCTGCTCGGCTACGGCATCTATCAGGCTCTGTTGCTGCTGCGCCTGTTGCCGTGGATTCGCCAGCAGGCCTTTGCACCGTCGTACTGGGCCTTCAGCTTCGGCGTGGCCGCCTTGCCGACGATGGCCATGCGCATGGTCGAACGCGGTGCGAGCGGTCAGGAAGCATGGTTGGCGGCCGGCCTGTTCGTGCTCGCGAACCTCGCAATCGCCGTGCTCGTCGTCATGACGCTGCGTCAATTGTGGCAAGGCAAGCTGCTGCCCGCGAGTGCGCCGGCTGCGGCTGCCCGGCCCCAGTCGTCTGGCGGCGCGCGGCCTGCCGCGGCGGCCGTCGGCGCCCACTGAAGTTTCCGCCGTCTCCCGCCGTTAACCCGCTTGACGGACATAACAAGCCTGCACGCACGTATCGTGCAGGCGCTCACCAACATAGAAAAGGTGCGGAGATGGAACGCTTTCGGCTCAAGGTACGGCTCTGGCTGGCGGTGGCGGTCATGTGCATGGGAATTCTGGCGATCGGCCTGTGGGGCGCCTTCAAGGCCCGCGAGACGATGATCGCAGGCCGCGAGGCCGAACTGAAAAGCGTGGTGAGCGTGGCGTATGGCGTGGTGAATCGCTATAACGAGCTTGCCGCGGCGGGTACCCTGCCGCTCGCCGACGCGCAGCGCAACGCACTCGCCGATCTGAAGGCGATGCACTACGACGGCTCGGGCGGCTATCTGGTGATCACGGATGCCCACGCGAAAGTGTTGATGCACGGCGTGCGCAGCGAGCTCGACGGCAAGGACATGAGCCAGTTCACGGATCCCACGGGTCATCACGTGTTCCAGGAAGGCTCGGATCTGGCTGAACGTAACGGCGAAGGCTTCATGAATCTGCAGTTCATGAAACCGGTTACCAATAAAATGGCGCCGAAGGTGAACTACGTCCGGCTCTTCAAGCCATGGGACTGGACCATCATCACCGGGGTGTTTACCGACGACATCGACGCCGCGTTTTATCTGACGCTCGTGCAGTACGTCGTGGCGGCGCTGTTTCTGTGCGTGGCGGTGTCGATTGTGATCGGGCTGATCGCCCGCAGCATTCTGCGCCAGCTCGGCGGCGAGCCGGCCTATGCCGCGCAGATCGCAACCCGCATCGCCGACGGCGAGCTCGACGTCGTGGTTGCGACCCGCAACGGCGACGACACCAGCCTGCTCGCGGCCATGCAGCGCATGCAGTTGCGCCTCGCCCAGGCGATTGCGCAAATCCGCGGCGGCGCCACGTTACTTTCCACGGTCTCCGGCGAAATTGCTTCCGGCAATGCGGACCTGTCGCGCCGTACGGAAGAGCAGGCCACCGCGCTCGGCGAAACGGCCGCCAGCATGGAGCAGATCACGGCGACCGTGAAGCAGAACGCGGACAACGCCAGGCAGGCCAGCCAACTGGCGCACAACGCATCGGAGACGGCGGTGCGCGGCGGCGACGTGGTGGGCAAGGTGGTCGAGACGATGCACGGCATCTCGCAGTCGTCGCTCCGGATCGGCGACATCATTGGCGTGATCGAAGGGATCGCGTTTCAGACCAACATCCTCGCCCTCAATGCGGCGGTCGAGGCGGCGCGCGCCGGCGAGGAAGGGCGCGGGTTTGCGGTGGTGGCGGGCGAGGTGCGCAATCTGGCGCAACGCAGCGCGGCCGCGGCAAAGGAAATCAAGGCCTTGATCGAGGAGTCGGCCGCGCAGATCGCAGGCGGCTCGCAGTTCGTCGAGCGAGCGGGCGAGACCATGCAGGAAGTCGTGCAGGCGGTGCGGCGCGTGACGGACATCATGGGCGAAATCAGCGCGGCCTCGGTGGAACAAAGTTCGGGTATCGAGCAGGTGAACATCGCGGTCGCGAGCATGGACCGCACGACCCAGCAAAATGCGGCGCTGGTGGAACAGGCGAGCGCATCCGCAGAGGTCCTGAAAGAACAGACCGCCCAGCTCGAAGCGGCCATCGCGGTCTTTACGCTGCCTGAGGGCAGCGTGCAAATACATTGAGGTGGGAGGCGCGGGTGGTTTCGGCGCGCCGTACCTGGTCTTCACGACTCGCGCACTTTATGTCGCGAGATGTCACGGCGCCTGAGTGAGGCGCTCAGACGCCCGCGTGGCGGGCCTCCGCGCACCGTCGCTTGCGGTGAAACCGCGCGACATATCTTTGCAATAGTGTCAGCGCAGCCGTCCTTCTATAGTCCGTTCGTCGCCACGCCAGAGTGCTCAATGTGGCCCGAACTGCGAAGGACATACCGTGAAAAACACCTCGTTTCAGCTTTCCACCGCCAGCGCCTGGCTGGCTTCCACCGCTAGCGCCGTGCGTGTTCGCCTCACCATCAAGAAGCTCGCCCTTGCGGCGTGCGCGGCAGTGTCGGTGCTCGGCTGCGCGCCGGCCTCGGCCTGGACCTCGCGCGGCACGGCCTACACTTCGCGCGGCACGTATAACGGCGCGCACGCCGGCTCTTGCGGCGGCGGAAGCTGCTCGCACGCGGGCGGCGTCGCCGGCCCCTGGGGCGGTGTGGCTACCAATACCGGCACTGTGACGCGTACGGCGCCGGGGCAGTTTTCGAACTCGGGCACCGCGACCGGACGCTATGGCAATTCGGTCCAGCATGCCGGCGATACCAGTTGCGCCGGTGGGACCTGTTCGCACACGGGCACGCTGACCGGTCCCGACGGCAAGACCGCCAGCACCTCTGGCAGCGTCACGCGCGATGCGCCTGGGCAATATTCGTCCACCGGCTCGGTCACCGGGTCGAACGGCAACACGTACAACCATGCGGCTTCGACTAATTGCGCGGGCAATTCCTGTTATCGCTCGGGGACGGTGACCGGTCCGGACGGCGGTACCGTCGATCATTCCGGCAGCGCCACGCGCGTAGCACCGGGTGTGGTGACGACGTCGAGCAGCGTGACGGGGGTGCACGGCAACACCGTCACGAGCAGCGGCACGGTGGTCGCCGGCGGTACGGTTACAACGGGCGGTGTGGTGGTCGCCGGCGGTACCCTCACGACGGGCGGCACCGCGGTGGTGGTGCGTGCGCCGGCGGTCGTCGTGGCGCCGCCTGTCGCTTATGTACCGCCGCCCCCGGTGGTCTATGTGCCGCCGCCTCCGCCGCCCGCCGTGTATGTCGCACCCCGTGTGGTCTACGTCGCGCCGCGTCCGGTCTACGTCGCACCGCGTCCTGTGGTGTGGGTGCCGGGTCACTGGTATGGCGGTATCTGGATTCCGGCTCACTGGTCATGAACCGCGGCGTCCAATCATCAGGAGTCCGCATGCAAGGCGAGCCGCAAGCGAGGGGCGGGCAGGGCAGCATGACCCCGGCCCGTTCGCGTGAAAACGTGACCCGTACCCGCTCTTTCTTCAGACGGATGAAGTTCGCGACGCTGATCGTCGCGCTTGCCGCAGTGGTCGCCGTTACGGCCGGAACGGCAGGCGAAACGAACGCGTTTGCTGTGCCGGTCCCGGGCGTGGATGACGGGCCGTTTCCCACGTCCATCCTGGCGCCGCATTCACCGCATTTACCGCATTCACCGCATTTACCGCATTCACCGCATTCACCGCGGTTATCGCATCCGCCGCGTTGTGCGTTGAAGTACGCCGCCGTGCTCGACCTTGCCGAACTCGCGCGCCGCGACGGCAAGTCATCCAGCGTCTATCTGCATGCGTTCAATAACGTGGCCGGCCAGATCGACGAATGCAACAGCGGCGCACGCTATGCGTCAGCGTCCGTCGCCGTCGTGGCGGCAGACGGCGGCGCGGGGTCTGCCGCCGACGAATGAAAATACCGGCTCGGTGTGCTGCCCAGCGCGCGCTTGAACATCGCAATGAAGGCACTCACGTTGTCGTAACCGAGTTCGAGCGCGACGGTCGTGACCGGCAGATCCGCAGCGAGCATTTCGAGCGCGCGCAACAGGCGCGCCTGCTGCCGCCACTCGGCGAAACTGAAGCCCGTCTCGTCGACGAAGCGGCGGCTCAAGGTGCGCGGTGAGAGCGCGGCCCATTGCGCCCATTGTTCGAGGCGCCGGTTGTCCGCGAGATCGTCGGTGAGCGCCTGCGCGATGCGTTGCAAGCGGGCGTCGCGCGGCATCGGCAAGCCCAGACGTTCGCGCGGCAGGCTCAGGATTTCGTCGACGATCACCCCCGCCACCCGCAGTTGCGGCGCGTCCAGGACCGCACTGCGCCAACTGGCGGCACGCCGCACGGCCTCGCGCAGCAAGGCGGACGTCCGTACCGTGCAAGGCTCGGCGGGCAGCGGCGCGCAGGCCGCTTCCTCGATATAGACGCTCCAGCCCGCATAGGCGCCGTGCGAGCGAAGCGCATGCGTACGATGCGGCGGAATCCAGACCGCGTGGATGGCGGGCACGACCCATTGCTGGTTGTCGACGCCGACCGACAACAGCCCGCGCAGCGCACCCAGCAACTGGCCGCGCGCGTGACCGTGCGAAGGCGTGACGCGCACGTCGTCGCCGGTCTGTTCGACAGCGATCAGGAAGGGTCCGTGAGCGGACTGCGCCTGTTGCGGGGAAATCAGCGGTTGGGTCATGGCCGAAACGACGGATCGAATGGCCTTTATACCGGAGACGCGCTGCATCCGTCCATCTAGAGTGGAATCTCTGCAACCGGCCGCTCGCGCGGCCACTCAACCAGGACGGACAGTCATGAAAGCACACGAGCTCTTACCCGACCATGTGAATCAATGGGACCTCGACGGCGTCACCGTGCGCAAGGGCACCGTGGGCGCGTTTCTCGTCAACGCGAGGATCTGGTGCGACCGCAACGCCTCCGCGCAAAATCGTGCCGAGGCCGAGCGCGATATCGTCGACGCGTTGCCGGCGCTGCGGGCGCTCGGAATCTTCGACGTGATGGACGTTCGCGATGCCGCGCTGCGCGGGTTGATCGGCGCGCATTGAATTCGGCGCGGCGGGAAGGCGCGCCCAGGCGATAATCGTCGGCCCATTGAACCGGCAACGCCTATGACACAACCCGCATTTTTCCCGTTTCAGGATCTGGCTCGAACCTTGTTGCCGCACGCGGGCGACGCGAGCGGCGACGGTTCGCACGACAAGTCGCATTTGCAGCGTGTCTGGAAGAACGCAGCGGCCATTCAGGCCGAGGACGGCGGCGACGCGCAGGTCCTGTTCGCCGCCACGATCCTGCACGACTGCGTCCCCACCGAGAAAAATTCGCCGTTGCGTGCTCAGGCCTCGCGTCTGTCCGCTGACAAAGCCGCCCGTGTGCTGAGCGCGCTCGACTGGCCGCAGGCGCAGATAGACGCCGTGGCGCACGCGGTGGCCGCGCACAGTTTTTCAGCCGGCATCGAGCCGCTGACGCTGGAGGCGAAAACGTTGCAGGATGCGGATCGGCTCGACGCGATCGGCATGCTGGGGGTGGCGCGATGTTTCTATGTGGCGGGCCGGATGGGGAGTGCCTTATACGACCCGCTCGATCCGCACGCATCGGAGCGGCCGCTCGACGACCGTCGCTATGCGCTCGATCATTTTCGCGCGAAGCTGCTCAAGCTGGTATCGGGCTTCCGGACCGACACAGGGGCCCGGCTGGCGCGCGTGCGTCATGACCGCTTGCAGCGCTTTCTCGACGAATTCGCGGATGAAATCTGATTTCCGCCTGCTGATCTCTCATGAAAAAAAACCGCTCCGGTGACTGAAAAGGGGACCCGGAGCGGTTCGAGAGGAACAGGAGTGCTACTGCCTTGCTGCGTCTTCAGAACTTGTACGTCGCGCCGATCTGGGCGAAGCGGCCAACGTAGGTGTACAGCGACTGGTCGTAACCGGACTGATCAAGCGAGTTGTCGGCCCAGAGCGGATCGAACGGAGGCGCACGATTGAAGATGTTGTTCATGCCACCGTAGATGGTCCAGTGCTTGAAGCCCGTGTACGTCACCATCAGGTTGAACTGGCTGTACGAACCGACCTTGTCCGACGGTGCGGTCGCGGCCTGAGTTGCGAGCGTCTGGGCATACGGTCCGGTGAACTGCCAGGTCAGCGCGGTGTTGAACTGGTGATACGCCCACGACAGCGTCGTATTGCCCTTCCAGCGCGGGAAGCTGCCGCCGAACGGTTGGGTCAGCGTGAAGTTGTTGCCTGCGCCGTTGACCTTGCCCGTCGGTGTGCCGAGGTTGAACGCATCGACGTAAGCCCAGTCGGCCGACAACACGAACGTACCGACCTTCGTCGGCAACGACTGGCGGAAGGTGCCTTCGAAGCCGTTCGTATCGAGGTAGCCCAGATTCTCGTACGGGAACACTTCGTAGAGGGTCTGGCCGTTGGCCGGGTTCGTGACGATCTGCGACGGGGCGAGCGCTTCGCCAATCACGTTGGTGATGCGGATCTTGTACCAGTCGAGGCCCACGTCGGTGGTACGGGTCGGCGAGAGTTCGAAGCCGATGTTGTAGTTCTTCGTGCGTTCAGGCTGCAGATCCGGATTGCCCGAGGTGATCGTAGTGACGGTCCCCGACGGAAGATCCTGAATGCCCAGCGTTTGCGACTTGCTGTCTTCGACGAAGGTCGGCGCACGGAAGCCGCGGTTATACGACGCGTACATCGTCATGGCCTGCACCGGCTGATAGCGCAGGGCGAAACGCGGCGAGAACGCGCCGCCGAAATCGCTGTAGTGGTCGTAACGGCCGGACTGGCTGAACGTCAGGTTCTGGATGATCGGCACATCGATCTGGTAGTAGACCGCGGCGACGTTACGCTGGCCGTTCACGGTTTCCAGATCCACGTTCGCAACCTGGCCGGTCAGATACTCGGCGCCCGGGCTGATGAACTCGCTCTCGTGCAGGAACTGCGCGCCGAAACCGATACCCACATCGCCCGCAGGCAGGTGGAACAGGGTCGGCGTCGCCAAGGTGGCGTCGACCGTATCGAGCTTCGAAATCCCTTCGTTCGTGGCGCTCTGATACAGACCATTCAAGCCGTTCGGCGTCGAGGCCGGGTTCGCGAAGTTGAACGTGCCGTTCTGGAAGATATTGGTCAGCGCATTTGCATTGAGCTGGTTCGTGTACGTATTGTCGACCGTGCTTTGCGAGTGGCTGATCGAGGTCGCCCAATCCCAATCTCCGTTCGGTAACGCGAACGTTCCCTTGACGCCGGTGGATGCGCGCCAGAAATTGGAATCCGTCTTTTCGGCCACCGCCGCCGGGAACGCATACGTCAACGGGGTAGCTGCACCAGTCGTGTTGTACGGGTTGGTGAGCGGAACCGTATTGTTGAACGGGCTGAGACCGGTTCCCGGCGAATAGATCAGTGTCGGCGTTTCCGGGTTGCCGACAATGTTGTTCCACAGACCGTCGTTGGTCGTGGTCTGGTTGTGGCTCTCCCACAGATCGGCGTACGCCGTGGTGGTGTCGTTAATCTTGAAGTCGGCGTGAACCTTCGCGCTCAGACGTTGCGTCTCCGGCACGATGGAGGTGTCGTTGGCCGTATTGGCGGCACACACTGTCCCGCCGCCTGCAAGCGCGCCAAGGTAATTGGTGCCGGCCGGACGCACCGAGCCGCCGTTGGGGCAACCCGCGAGCGCCTGCGCACCGTTCGCCGTGTTCCAGTACGACGGCGCGAGCAACGACAGCCCGCCCGGCATGTTGGTGAAATCCTGATTGGCCGTTGTATCGCGATCCGCCAGCGTGGAGCCGGCGTTGTCGTAGTAACTGGCCGATGCGGTGACGTTGAAGCGGTCCGAGTTCAGATCGCCGAAACCGCCGAGCACACTGAACTTCGTCGTGCCGTTGCCGGCTCCGTCGCTCACTGAGCTGCCGTAGCTGCCGTCGAGTTGCAGACCTTGAAAGTCGTGCTTGGTGATGATGTTGACCACGCCCGCAATCGCGTCCGAGCCGTACTGCGACACGGCACCGGTCTTGACGATTTCGATGCGGTCGATCGTGTTGAGCGGCAGTGTGTTCAGGTCGAAAAAGTTGTCCACGCTGTTCGAGAAGAACGCGAACGGCGCGACCCGTTGCCCGTCGATCAGGACCAGTGTGTATTTCTCACTCAGACCACGCAAGGCGATACCTGCGGCGCCTGCGGCGAAGTTGCCGGTCTGGCCTTCGCTCCAGCTATTCGCGGAGTTGGCGGTGGTGGTGCGCAGGAAGTCGGCCACGCTGGTCGCGCCGCTGTCCTGGATGTCCTTCTGGGTGACCGTCTGCACCTGGTTGAAGCCGACCTTGTCCGAACTGCGGATCAGGGAGCCTGTCACCTGGAAGGTTTGCAGCTGCTTCACCGCGCGGGTACCGGTGCCGGTGACGCCCGAGGTGCCGGGCGTTGGAGGCGTGGTGCCGCTGGTGGTACCGCCTGGAGCCGTGGCAGGCGTTGCTGGTGTTGCCTCCGTTGCAGCCGGCTGGCTTTGCGCGAACGCCGGAACGGCGATCGCGGCTGAGAGTGCCAGTTCAGCCCAGATTATTCTTCGAATGGCGATTGCTAATGCCCTTTGTTTCATCATTCCCCTCACACTTGTCAGTAAGGCCATACGCTGTTGTGCGAAGAGAGGTCTTTTGGACCTCCCCACTCCATGCTCGGCGTGAATCCGCCGGATTCCGTCAGCAGCTTCTCCCACGCCGGTCATCGCGCAGTGGGTCTTGCCACGCACAAGGCACGGCTGACCGCATGGGGAAGCTGGTGTTTAGTATCGGAGTACTAAACATTTATTATCGGATTGCGCAGCGTTTTTTATCTTGCTAGACGCGTGTCGGAGATCCAGTCTCACTCGCTTCAGATGGCTGGCGACCGCGTCTGCTTATCAAGCACACAGAAACATTATGCATTCCTTACGAAATGCTTTACTGCTATGCCACTTCGACTCACTGACCGACGGGTACTGCGGGGTATCGGATCGTCATTGCAGCCGCTACCTTGAGCGGCATGCCAGACCTCTTGAGATATGCCTTACGATTAGTTGCGAAACACTACCAAGCCACAATGCCCGAGTCAAAATTTGTTTGATAGAAATAAAACTTGTTGTTTTCCGGCAGGGAAATCGAATGACGTGGCGTGGCGGGAGGGTGCCAGGAAAGCCGCCGGTTTTGTCCGCGGTGACCGGAGCGAAGGGTGCTCGCATGGCCGACAGGCGGCGCGTAGCGGCGAGTGACGAGGTGGCCGCCTGGTCTTCGCTAGGCGTGTGCGCTGCGCAAAGCGTCGCGCTCGATGCGAGTGCGTAGAGTGCTGCGTCTAATCAGTGTGTGAGCCTGGGACGTCCTTACGAAACCATTAACGGCCGCGCACGATGACGCGTGCGCGAGGCGGTTCGTTAGCCGTCGGTGTCACAGATTGGGATATCGCGTTGCGCGGCCAAGCCGCTTTGCTCGTTGTTGTAGCGTGTGCAGAACAGGCCGCTTGTTAAAACGTGAATAAGCGACGAGATTCGGGCCCTTATTGATCAAACACACGCATCGCGGCAAGGCACAATGGCGACTCTCTCAGGTTCTAGCACGCCCTCGGAAACGCTAGAATCTTTAGGCCGGCGCGAGCCGGTCTTCTTTTTTCTGCCTGTCGCCTGCCATCCGGCGCTAAGCCGTCACATCGCTTCCAGAACTTCGATACCTAGCAGTCCGAGTCCGGTGCGCAACGTATCGGCGGTCAGCCGGCATAGCTGCAGCCGGCTCGTGCGCGTCTCGCCCGTTGCGTTAAGTACCGGACACGCTTCGTAAAAGCGCATGAGGGCCGCCGCGAGTTCGTACAGATAGGCGCATAGGGTGTTCGGTAAGGCATCCTGCGCGACTGCGAGCACGGCGTCGGCAAAGCGCGCCAACTGCAGCGCGAGTTGCCGCTCGGCGGGTTCCACGAGAGTCACCTTGGCATTGACGTCCCATTCGCCGGCGCGGCGCAACACGCTCTTGATACGCGTGTAAGCATACTGAAGGTATGGCGCGGTATTGCCTTCGAAGGACAGCATGCTGGCCCAGTCGAATACGTAATCGGTACTGCGGTTCTTGGCGAGGTCGAAATATTTGATCGCGCCGATGCCGACGACCTGGGCCACCGCTTGCCGCTCCGCTTCCGGCAACTCCGGACTTTTCTCGGTGACGAGATTGAAGGCGCGTTGCGTGGCTTCCGCGAGGAGTTCGGCGAGCTTGACGGTGTCGCCGCTGCGGGTCTTGAACGGCTTGCCGTCGTCGCCGAGCACCACGCCGAAGCCGACATGCTCCAGTTGCACACCCGCCGGGACGTAACCCGCCTGACGCGCCACGGAGAATGCCTGCTGGAAATGCAGCCTCTGCCGGGCGTCGACCACGTAGAGCATCCGGTTGGCCTTCAGCGTGGTGGCGCGGTAGCGGATTGCGGCGAGGTCGGTGGTGGCATAGAGGTAGCCGCCATCCTGCTTCTGCACGATGTACGCGGCCGGCACGCCGTCCTTGCTGCTGAACTCGTCGAGAAAGACTACCTGTGCGCCGTCGCTCGTCACGGCGAGCCCTTTGGCCTGCAGATCCGCCACCACCACGGGCAGGTCGTCGTTATAGGCGCTTTCGCCGTAGACGTCCGCAGGCGTCAGACCCACGTTGAGCCGGCGATAGATCTCCTCGCAATGGCTCATGGAGACCTCGAGAAAACGTCTCCAGAGTTCGAGCACGCGTGGATCGCCACCTTGCAGTCTGACGACGTAGTCCCGCGCCCGATTCGCGAAGGCCGCATCTTCGTCGAAGCGTTTTTTCGCATGCCGGTAGAACACTTCGAGATCGGCGAGAGCGAGGTTCGATGCGTCGTCGGGACCGGCTTCGTCCATGCACGCCGTCAGCATGCCGAATTGCGTGCCCCAGTCGCCCACGTGATTTTGCGCGACGACCTTGTGGCCGACGAAGCGCAGGACTCTCGCCAACGCATCGCCGATCACAGTTGAGCGCAGATGCCCAACGTGCATTTCCTTGGCGAGATTCGGCGACGAGTAATCGATCGCGACGCATTGCACGGCGTCTCCGCTCACGCGCGGGACGGCGAGGCCGCCCTCGTCGTCGAGCGCGGTTTTGACCCAGCCGGCCAGGTAGTCCGGCGCGACCGTCATGTTGATAAAGCCTGGTCCGGCAATCTCGACGTGGCTGACAATGCCGTCGAGCTGCAGATGCTCCACCACCGTTTGCGCGAGCGCGCGCGGATTGAGCTTGCGCGACTTGGCTGCGGCCATGATGCCGTTGGCCTGATAGTCGCCGTGCTCCGGACGGCTGGCGGGCTGAACATTGGCGGAGGCGTCCGCACAGCCGGCTGCCGCGAGGGCAGCCTGGACGCGCGCATTGAGAAGCTGGAGCAGGGTCTGATTCGGCATCGATAAGGATGGGTATTGGATTGTGTGGGGACGCGGCCAGGCAGGGCAAACCAGACCCCTGTTGCTGCATGGGAGGCAGAGAACGCGGCCGCGGACCTTGATGCTGGCCTGGAGCGGGCAGTGTGCCGCCGCGCTCGAAACGATGGGTCCTTCAGGCGATTCTACATGGCCTTGGCGAGGCCGCGGCCGGGGAAGGCGGGGTGGCGGGACGCCGCGAGGAAAGCGGCGTCGGTCAAAGAGGTCTGCGGCAGGGTATCGGACTGCACCTGGCGGTCCGTGCAAGCCCCGGACATCAAAGCCTGAAGCGCGACACCGCGAGCTGCAATGCCTTGGCCTGTTCGTCCAGCGACAGCGCCGCTGCCGTCGTCTGCTCGACCAGCGCCGCGTTTTGCTGGGTCACCTCGTCCATCTGCGCGACTGCCCGGTTGACCTGTTCGATGCCGTCGCTCTGCTCGCCGGATGCGGCGGCGACCTCGGTCATGATGTCGCTGACGCGCCGGATCGACTGCACGATTTGCTGCATCGTGGTGCCGGCGGTTTCGACGAGACCCGTGCCGTCGCCGACGCGCGTAGCCGCCGCCTGGATCAAGCCCTTGATCTCTTTCGCCTCCGCGGCCGAGCGTTGCGCGAGCGTGCGCACTTCGCTTGCGACCACCGCGAAGCCGCGGCCCTGCTCGCCGGCGCGCGCGGCTTCGACCGCGGCGTTCAGCGCCAGGATGTTGGTCTGGAAGGCGATGCCTTCGATGGCGCCGATGATGGCCGACATCTTTTCCGACTGATCGTGGATGTCGGCCATCGTGCCCACCACCCGATCCATCACGCCACCGCCGCTCGCGGCGATCTCCGATGCCTCTTTGGCGAGCTGGCTGGCGTGGCTCGCGTTGGCGTTGTTCTGCTTTACGGTCGCCGTCAGTTGCTCCATGCTGGCGGCGGTCTGCTCGAGGGCGGCCGCTTGCGATTCGGTGCGCCGCGACAGGTCTGCATTGCCGGCGGCGATTTCCTGGGTGGCCGTCACCATGCTGGCGCTGCCGTCACGCACCGACGACACGGTGCCTAGCAGGCCGTCGCGCATGGCCGAGAGCGCGCGCATCAGATGGCCCATTTCGTCGTGGCCGTCCGCGGCGATCGGATGCGTGAGATCGCCCTTCGAAATCGCCGAGCAGGCGCGCACTGCGTTGGTCAGCGGCACGGAGATCGCCTTTTGCAAGCCGAGCGCGCACAGCGCGGCAATGGCGACGCCAAGCAACATCACGGCGGCCGACACCATGCTCATGGTTTTGAGCGTCTGCTGGAAGCCGTCGTAGTTGTCGGAACCGCGTTTGAGCAGGTACGCGTTCAACTGGTCGGTGCTTTTGGTCAAGGCGAGCGAGAGGGCCGGCATGGTCGTCATCGTGATCGTATCGGCCGTCTTGGGGTCGCCGTGCTGCAGCGCTTGCAAGGCCGGTTCGATGCCTTCGTTGAGCAGCTTGTCGAAGTTCGCGGACACGACGTCGGCGAGGCGTTGCTCTTCGGTGTCGTGGGGTTGCGCGAGGTAGCGGGCGAGTGCCTGCTTCGAGGTGCCGAGGTAGCCGTGTACCTTGGAGATCAGGGTCGGCAGGTCGGGCGATTCGGGATGCAGCAGCGCGCGGTCCATCGTCACGCGGGCAATCGCAAGGTTGTACTTGCTGTCGCCCATCGCGACCGCAGAGGCAAGTTGCACGGAGTAGGTTTCACGCAGGGCGGTCCTGCCGGAGTCGGTGCTGACCTGGCCCAGCACGCCAATGGCGAGCAGAAGCGTGACAAGGCATCCCACCGTCGCCCAGATGCGGATCTTGATCGAGAGTCGGGAGAACATGTTGGGGCGAAAGCTCCGGCAGAGTTGACGTCCGGACCAGACAGTCCGGTGTTACCGTCAATATCGGCGGCTGGGGGCGAAACTTTATGTTTTTTGGTTAAAGGTAAGGGTTGTTTCGGGGAGGGGGCGGTTTAGCCCCCGCTCGATACCGCGCGCCTTGGCGTCAGCCGCGGAACCTACTCGTGACAGGTACACAACTCGAACTCGTGACCATCGGGGCTCGCCATCACGATGGTGTTCGTGGTTTTGTCGCTGATGCCATCTAGTACGACCGTCGCGCCAAGCGCCTTCGCACGGGCGAGGAAATCCTGCAACGCCGCCGCATCGAATTCGAACACAGGCACGCATGCGCTGCCGACGAGTTCGTCGCCGAAATCGTTCAACAGCAAACCGAGGCGAACCTCGCCCACGAGGAACTCCGTCCACTTCTCCGACGTGCGACTGGGCGGCTGTCCTAACAGGTTCTTCCAGAACGTTACAGCGCGTGTCATGTCGGCGACTTTGAAATATACGGTTCGAATTCGCATCGAATGCTCCAAGTTTGAGTTCGCAGAGAGTATCATCGCGAGTCCGAAATAAACAGGACTCCGCACACGACTCAACCGATATGCGCAGTGCTTATTCACGTCCCTGACGTGCCGGCCGGATTGCAGTGGTATCAGTCCGCTTTCGTCGGATCGGAGTTGCGTCACGTGAGCGATTTCGACTTCACTTATCTCGAGTTCAAAGGTGTCGGCATTGAGATCGTCCCCAGCGATGAGAAGGTGCCGTCAGGCGCGGCCGGCAGTGTCGTGTATTGGACTGTGGATGATTTCGATGCCGCACTCGCGCACTTCGTTGCGGCTGGCGCGACCCTGTATCGGGGGCCGGGGAAGATCGAAGAGGGAAAGCGCATGTGCCAGGTGCGCGATCCGTGGGGTAACTGCATCGGCTTGCGCGATTGACCTGACCACGCCGAAATGATTGCCAGCCCAATTTACGGTTCCGTAAGGCAGCGAATCAACGTGTGCCGCTCTGGATAGTCGGGCTCAGCGGCCTGCCAGGTGATCCCGTAACTGCTCTCCATCTGCAGAGCGTGGCGGTACACAGCGGTCGGCCAGACGCCAACAGCGCACGCAGTAAATCGCCGTGATGGTAACGTGCAGACTCTTGATCACTCGGGCTAGTACTCGTTTGACGGTAGCGAATGTAGCCGTCGAGAATGTTCAGATTCACTGGCGATCGGCTCAGTTCGACTGAAGGGACGTTCGTGTCTCCCTAAAACGGCCGTTCGCAAATGAACGGCCAGCGAAGCTACGGGCGGCCGTGATGAGCAACCGAAGTCAAGGAAAGTTACCGTGTTCCGGCGGGTTTCCTCAACGCTTTGGTCGAGAAAATATGTTAACGAGGTTCCCATCCGGGTCACGCAGCAACAGCGAGCGATTGCCCCACGGCATCGACGTCGTCGGCATAACGATGTCTGTCCCCGATGCATTCATTCGCTCGAACACTGCGTCAACGTCCTCCACTTCAAACTCCAGGATCGCCGACTGATTCGCAGCCGCTGTGGCAGCACCGACATTAAAAAGCTTAATCAGGTGCTCAGACGAAATCGCAAGCACCGCCCCTTCGAATTGCATTTCGGCAAATCCATCAGCCGGACGTGCAGCCTCGATACCGGAAAGTTCTTGGTAAAACTCAACCAGATCTTCGAGATTCTGGGTAACAACACGAACAGATGCGAACTTCATTTTGAGTTCCTGATTAAGAGAGGACGCTCAGTTTAATGGTCCATACTGTCAGATTCTGGCAGTATCATGCGGCTAGCTACATGATGGACCTTGCGCCACTCACGAAGCAGCGTTGACCGTTTTTTGGGGTAGCGCTCCTGCATTTGCTCGACGTTCGAGATCCGGTCCGAGCGGAAATTCCGAAAGTCTGCTCGAAGCTCGCACCAACACATCAGCACCCGGGCCTGGTCGAAATACACCAAGGCAAACGGCCAAACTACACGCTGCGAGTTAGTACCATTGCCGTCCTCATAAGTAATATTAAGCTTTCGCTCCGCTCGAACTGCTGCACGTAGAAGGTCTGGCGAGACCTTGTGGGCAGGTCTCTTCAACGGCGCGCCGACTAGCAGCGACGATTCCTCCAGTTCTCGACGCAGTTCAGTGGGCAGTACGGCGGCCACCTTCGCGAGCGTGCTCAGCGCGCCGTCCGATAGCGTCTTGTCGCCGCGATCAGCCACCCAGCGCATGCCAAGAACCAGGGCGTCGAGTTCCTCCGAGCGGAACATCATTGGCGGCAGCATAAAACCCGGCTTCATAACATAACCAACGCCCGGCTCCCCCTCGATCATTGCTCCTTGCGCTTGCAGACTGGCGATGTCCCGGTATAGCGTGCGGATGCTCACGCCGAGCTCCTCGGCCAAAGCGTGACCACTCACGGGACGTCGATAACGCCGTAAAACTTGCAAGAGATCAAGGAGACGTTCGGAGCGGGGCATACGTTGATTCTGATATTGATACCCAAGCAAATCGACGACGCCATCGGTTACGTCGAACCGCGCAGCAACAGGTTGCGTCCAGATAGAGATTGCATTGTTGACGATCTATGAGACTCTGTCGAACGTCTCCTCCAAGCTGGCTGTTGCCCGATGCGGTGGACACAGGCCATATCCAAAGAACCTTTCAGCTTTGCCGAAAGCAGCCTTTCAGAATAGACATCGCCGGACGGAAAGGAGCAGAACGTAATACTGGTTTGATCCATTGGGGATTCGGTAAATCCCATCGGCCGCGAGGGCAGAACATGACGTCGCTGCGATTTCCCATGCCATCGTCTCGTCGCATGGGATTGTCGCTTGCCTGAAAACCTCAAAGCCCGTCAAGTTATATAAAGACTGCGTTTTTCTGGACGCATCCTGCACGTCCATCGGAAGACCTTCATCCGACCAAGACCAACGAAAACGCTGTTTGTCGAGGGAATGCGTTCCTGCAGGCAATATTGAAGTCTCGACGGCTGGGGCTTCACCGTCGAAAAATGTTAAAAGAGTAGACGAAAAATCGACAACGAAACGCCCACGGCTCCCGATGCCGAACGAACTAGATAGAACCGTCTGCTTGTCGCGGAGTTCAGCAAGAGAGCGTTCCAAGAACGCGTCAAATTCTTCGTTTTTCACCGGTGTTTGTTTGGTCTGATGCTACCTTCATTGTCCGCGATCTGCATAGCTGTGCCGAACGGCCGAGCCCGGAAGTTCGGCGGGCGCCCGTCAGTTATCTGCCCGGGCTCGGTACGAACTTCCCTTGTCGACCCGTTTGAGTCACTCAGGTAGCAGGGGCGACGGTCCGCTGCGCACCGATATGAGACATTCCCACGAAGCACTGCAAGCCCGCCTTGAGCGGGCCTCGTTTGAAGGCCTTTCTCGTTACTTCGAGAGCTTCTTTCGGAGCAAGTCGGTCATCTTCGCCTTGGCTCGAACAACGAACTGGTCTTCTGTTTCGTCGCGCAATGGGATTCCGATAGACTGGCTCAGTTCGTCCGTAAAGCCTTCACTTTGCACGATTTCTTTCACGCCCTGAGCAAAGCTTTGCTCGGTTTCCTTTCCCCCAAAAATCGCAGCGGCGCCGCTGATTCCCGCAATGGTGGTGGTCAGGTTGCTTTTCAGTGCAAGTGCCGTACTCTGAAGCGCAGTCGCTCCCTGTTGAGACTTTAAAAACTCTTTGAAGCTCTTCTTCGCGCCGTCTTCGATGGCGAGTTTTTCAGTGATAGGCAGATTCGGCTTGAAGTTAAGCATTGGCTTTTCCGTCCTTGTTTGCTTTGAAGAAAGCGCGGAACATTGCTTCGAAGGTATCTACCACTGCCTTGATAATTGCTTCCTTGGCAGACTCTGGGAGCTTGTTCCAAAGTGCCATAATCATGCTGAAAAGCTTCGCTAGAAACTCGAACATCGTCTATATCCCCGTGTATGGTGCACTCACATTCTAGCGGCTTTGCCGTGGCGAGTGCGACGTGTCATCAGACACGGCGAATGACCGAAACCCGTTCAAGTTCCGCCATATGTCGCCGTCGAGCATGCGTCGCCTCCTGGCAGCGAACCCCGCCCAATGTCCAGCACGCGTGAACTCGCAGCCCCGCATCGTGCGGCGGACCGTAACCTACCCGACAATTTTCCCGAAAGCTGCCGTTCAGGTGGTAAATCTGCGGTGACGTTGCTGCTTCACGCGTCGTTCACTCAATTCGCTCGACAAATCGCGCGCGATCAAACGGAGCCTCGTATGGCTCTGGCCAAAATTCGACCATGTGCGTGACCTTGCCGTGTGCAATCGTGAAGAGCGATATTGCTCTCGCGTGTTGGACGCCGTCTGTGACAAACACATCCGACACAGCCTCATTTTCACTCCCGAAGATACGATTGATCGTGAAGACCCATGGCCCATGCGCTGGATATTCGGTGTTGAGTAACGCAAAATTGGTGGCGCCCCGGATACGTTCTTTCGATTGAGGCCACTCAAGGATGAAGTCCTGCGCCAGAACTGCCTCGACGGCGTGAAAATCGTTTGTGGCCATGAGGCGCCAAAATTCTTGAACCACCTGAGAAGCGGTATTGGGAGAGGTAGTCATTGTGTTGGATGTAGAAGGAAATCAGCTTCGGAAATCTAGCGACAATTGATTGACAACGATCTGGATACCCAAGTTGAACGGTCGAAACTGGCCGAACTGAGAAATTTCGTCGCCGGACCTCGAATGCGTCTCAAGCGCGTGGACAGGAGGTCTCGAATTGCGGCAACGGGCTTGAAAGTATCGTGTCCATCCATGAAAATTGAACGGACACTGGGACGCTATTGTAGAAGCAGTGCCGACGGGTACCGGTCACGCGCGATTCCGCCGGACGTGTGTTTATCTGCAGCGATCAGTCTACGCCCCCGTGATTCGGGAGAACCTGGCCAATATCGATGCGATTCCCATCAGGATCTGCCAGCACGAAACACCTGAGCCCGAAGTCAGCGTCGCGTAATGCCTTGATGATCCGAACATTGTGGTTCTTGTTCTGCGACAGATGCAGTTCAGCCTTGTCCTTCTTCAGGATGGCGAACCCGGCGGGATTCCCGTTCTCGAAGACTTTGCTAAACCCCAACACACCGCAGTAGAACAGGAGGCTTCGGTTGAGGTCTTGAACTCCGAGGCCTGGTGCGAGCCGTCCGAAACGGACGCCATGCGGCAAAGGCAACGTGGTTCCCCTGAGAGCCTGTATCGAACGTCCGAAAGTGGCCGCGTGAACCGCCCCGGGAATCGTGGAGGCTGGTTGGGTTAAGTTAATGCGGGTTCAGCGGCAGCCGTTTTAAGTTGCCGATAGTAGTTTGCCTCAGCTTCGGCGGGCGGGATATAGCCGAGGGGT
>Ga0116227_10000254_pt1 | contig 97069 bp, 61 predicted proteins | sample S1TSphgellanicum_FD_89693 | JGI IMG/M metagenome (GOLD analysis project Ga0116227, IMG submission 89693) | Host-associated microbial communities from peat moss isolated from Minnesota, USA - S1T2_Fb - Sphagnum magellanicum MG | ecosystem: Host-associated > Plants > Peat moss > Unclassified... | reverse complement strand
TCAATAAATATACCCTTGCGGCAGAACCCCACTGGCGGGACCCTAAATTCCCCCCCCCCCTCCCCCCTCCCCCATCGAGCTCTGTCTGGCGCCTGTTTTTCTTGTTTTCTTGCACATGTCTTTTGGCCCCTGCATGGTTCTACATGTTCTTTTTATTCTGCAAAAGAACTCATTAATGTTGTTTAATTTATTTATTAATTTTCGTTCTGCAAGAAGAGACCCCGAATTCGAAACCCGGACCTCTCAGGTGTGGAACATGTTACCAACCACTGGCACAGATTGAGGCGAAAACAGAATGTATATATATTTTTTCTTATTTGAATACCTTTCATAGTCAAAAAGTCAAACCCTGCAACAGAACCACACGGTTCTCCGTAGGGCCGCACTGTCAGGCCCAGAAAGGGCGCCGGACAGTGCAAGATGGGGCGGGGGGTATTTAGCGTCTCGTGCTAGCGGCTCTAGAAGTTGGAAAATTAAGGCCAAGACGAACCTATTCATAACTGGATTTGTCCATTCGTGTCCAAAAAGAAAAACTGTTTTTGATCAAGTCTTCATTACTGAAATTGGAGTGCAATATAATCGAATGCGGTGATTACAGTAGTTCCAAAACACTACGAAAAATAATTTAATTTATTCTGAAATAGTTCATGTACTGTAGTATAAGTGAAGCTGTCAGAGGGAAAAAGGAGAAGGGCGGGGGGGGGGGGTGTGAGCTATGCTGGCAGCCACCTGTTTTTTTAACCCTGGGCCAAATGACAACCACATTGGGAAGTTACTTGGACAGAAGATGATGGATGAGATTGATTACTTTGTTTCACGCATTCTAATTTTTCTGTGAATTATTTGGGCAGTACCTATGTTGGTGGTGTTGCACTATGCCAATTAAATGCTCTTGCAGCATGGTAAAGAATGCTACATAATGTATGGCACATGGGCCCACCTGGGTTTGTTGATCCCAAGACCGCTTGATTACAGGCAAGTTTTTTTTTTATCTTGACCTACTAGTAACTACCTTCCAGAGTTCCTCCTCCCTTGGTAACAAGGTTGTAAGAAAATATATGTCTATCCTTAATTGGAGCCTTTTTAGTTCAATTGTGTTCCTAGTGGTTATTCTCTGTGATGGGGAACGACCATTGGCAATGTAGTGACCAAAAAGGCTCTTTGAGGACAAGCCTAGATTGTGGGGGAAATGGCCATTGGAAACAATGTGAACTAAAAAGTCTCTTAAGGAACTATATTGGATGTGGATCTTCATCCACCACAGATGGGATGTAACTCCCAATGTGGTTGTTGATTAGCCCTAGGCTATGAATAGGGTTATATGATCACAGTAGTAAATATACAGAAATATGTGGGGTCTAACAAAATAGGCTTGTGCCTAGGGGTGAAAAAAATGAGTTTATAGAACCAATCAAATTATTAGAATGGGCGCTTTAAATTGTTTTGAGGAGTTAACTTCAGTAGACTGACACTTAAATGTTGGAATAGCATCATGTAGGCTTGTCATTATGTACAAAGAACAAACCTATGACCAATGAGATTGTTCAAATAGGTGACTTGAATTGTTTTTTAAAGTTACTTTAATGCACTAGCAAATTGCTTGCAAATGACATGCAAGTTGCAAAGAGCTTTTAACAAGAATTTTTATACATAATTTCTTTGCATTTTACTCAAGGTGATCCTCATATTAACAGAAAGGGTTCTAACACATTCACTACTTGTGTTGTTTGCTTTTTGTTTATCAAATTTTTTATGTAGCCAAAATGGTGATCAAACCATAGAAATATTTAGCCAGATTTGGCTATTCAAGACATTCAAGTTCAAAATCTAAACATTGTTCTGTATTTTTGGCTACCTACTTGGAACCATGTATAGAAATATGGTGATTAAAAAAAATCTAATTTTGGAATGTAGCTAAAGTGGCAATCATCCATATTCCTCAGTTTAGCTAAATTTGGCTATAAACAGGATATGAAAGTAAATTTCTTTGAAGCATCGTTGACATTTCTGGCTAAACACTCAAAAGGGCCCAATAGAGAATTCTGGAAAATTTTCAAAAAATAATGTATATGTCCAAATTTTGGCGACTAGAAAGCCAAAAAATTACAGATTTTTTTGGCCAATTGGTTAAATTTAGCCAGGGAAAAAAAAACCTTCTCACATGGCAGGTGCATAATAACATCACAGAAATGGAGAAGTGAGCCACCGTCATTACAGTCTGAAAAGGTATTCATTGTTTATACTGCTAACAGTATGGTTCAAGTTACCTCTGTGTTGTGAACTAGGGTAGGTACATGTCTACTTCTTGTCAACACCAATTCACCTACCTTTTAAAAGCATTCCCCATTCATAAATGGGGGTGTTCACATCACATGGCCAGGGTAACCACATCATGATGCCTTGATAACCCTAAACCCTAAACCAATTCACGTACCTTTAAAAAGCATTTCCCATTCATAAATGGGCTGTTCACATCACATGGCCAGGGTGACCACATCATGATGCCTTGATGAACCTTCAACCAGCACCTACACTGGAGTCTGGCAGAGTAGGTAGTAGCTAGGTATCAGTGAGTGAGTGAGTGAGTGTGTGTGTTTTTGTTTCTTTTGGTTTTTTTTTTCCCAAATTTTGTGATGTAGCAGGAATTGCAATCGTCCATAAGAAAATTTAGCCAGATTTTATTATAAAATATATAAGCAATGATTTCTTCAGCCAAATATTGGAGAAATTTTGGATACTATTTTTAAAAATTGTAAATGTGAATAGTTTTTCTATTTATTGGGTTTTTTTCTAGCTCGAAATTTAAATACAAAATGTTAATCCTCCTTTTATATACCTGATGTAGAATCTTGTGATTCTTCTATAAAAACTTTCTGGAACTTGGGGATCATAATCCTTGAAAAACACTCCATTTTAATTTTCATGAAAAAAATTCACCAGCTAGCAAATATTGGCAAAGAAAGAAAACACTGACGGGTACCCCAAGAAAACAACAGACACTCTAGAAGCAGCGTTTTTTTTATGCTGGCAAAATTTTGTCACTTGTGACAACAAAACAAGGTGTTGCAGGACTCATACAAAGGATTTTTTACAAGGAAAAATGGCCCAAAGTCGCCATACTCTCTGGACTTTTTTTTAATAAAAATCACCAGATTTAGACAATAGGTTATAGCATGTAGCCAAATATAACAGGGTTCCAAAATAATTTGCTGTCCTTTCTAATCTGAATCCAAAATTGGCTAAGTCCTCTTGTGAATGATTGGAAATCCACCTACCTCACAAAATTGAAAAAAAAAAACCCCATAAACCTCAAAAATCCCTTGTCTGGAACATGGTAAACTCCTAACTTATACAAGGTTGTCTCGCCATGGAACTGTCATGGATTTCATTCATAACTCCTCTCAGTTACTGAAAGTATGTCTGTTATGAGGGTCTGCAAAGGAGATATGAGAACCACCTCTGAAAAACATATGTCTAACAAGCAGCTCTTTTAATGTGTAATCACTCTACTCTTTATAGCAGCTGCAAAGTTCAAGCTTAACCCTTCCTTTACTGGATCTAGAACTTTTCAACTAAATGCATGCATTTTCATGAAACATGCCCCATCGATCAAATGCACACATAATGTTTTCATAATGCAATTTTCAGCCCCCTTCTTTGATGGAGGTTGGATGGAATGCATAGCACCGAAAATTTGAGAGTGAAATAATTAATCTATTTTATCATTGTTTACATACCTTTGTTTTGGTATTGAGGAATTTGAAAAAGTTGTTGAACTTGGAGCAAAGCTTGTAATTTTATTAATCTATTTTTATCATTGTTTACATTTTTTTTTCAAACTGTGAAGTTCAAGCAAACTTTTGGAAGCTCCATCCCGCCCCTTCTTTCATTGGAAAACAGAACAACTTGGTATCATATTTGAACTTCAACCATGTCATTATTATGAAAGATTTTCATAATTTTTTCATATTATAATAGGTCAAAACCCAAAGAAATCAAATGCCCAAGAACTTACACTTTTTTATTTCATACGATGTGATGTTAGAATACATTTGTGCAAAAAAAACGTGTGTTAGAACATACTAAAAATTGCAAATATTTCAAGAAATGATTGAAATGGTTTTTAATTTTTATGAAATTTGTAGTATTTATTAAATGTCATGATTCCATATGAGTGGAATAGGTTTGTGAACCATGTGAAATGTTTGATAATTATCATATTGCAAATGAATTTTTTTTCAAGGTGATAACCATAAGTATGCAATAAATTAAAATTTTGAAAATATATATATTTCAAATAGAAGATGAAAAGAAATGTGAGGTGATCCATTTTTTAAAAATTCATCTCAAATTTTTTTGGTTGAATAATTCAAACTAATGAAATCTAAAACAAAAAATGAGTTTTATTATAATGTATATACCATAAATATATTCATTATTCCTTGAATTTATCTTTAATTTTTTTTCGAATAATATTAGATAGCATTAATCTTGTGGAAATCAAAATATAAAATCCAAACACCAAAAGTGAAACCCAAAATTAAATGCAACACATTTTGAAGGTGTATAGTTTAAGCATAAGTTATGGAAATGCCTAAGTTGGCCCCTTGTAGTGTGTTTTCACTTTTTGTTACTTACTGTGATTCATATTAATTAGTTGTGGTGCATCTTAAAACAAAAAAATATTTATTTATTCTTGCAATGGGTCACTTTGATTGGCCCATCACACAAAAACATTTTGAATGGGACATGTTTTAACATTGTTTTACATGATTGCATAAAATCATACTACAAATATTTGTTTTACATTTACATGATTTTACACTTACATTAAGTGTACATAAATTTCATTATGGCATTTACCATATGTGTCGAAAAAATTGGTGTAAGCCACCCTTAACTTTATTCATGAAAAGATCTTACATAACATGGGCTCCTATTAAATTTACTTGTCATATGTGGTAGGTGGCCTATAGCTAAAGTGAGTGAAATTAAGTTGAATGAAAAGTTTGAAAGATGCAAAAAAATAATGTTGTTATTATATTTAATTAATAATTAATTCTCATTAATGTTGATATAACCCAAGTGTTGATTGGTCATAACAAGATAGAAAAAAAAATAGCATTCATCCATAAATTTCATTTGTCCTTATCTAATTTTGATTGTTGAATGAAAAAAATGTGGTCATTTCCATATGAAAATTTCAAATTTTGGTGACAAATCATTAAATCAACCTTTTTAGTATTTAACATTTAAAATTTTGGAATGATGAAAATTTTCACACAAAAATATATAATTGATACAATTCCATCCCCTTGACCCATCATATTAAATAAGGTTAAATTTTGAGTGTGTGTTAGGAAGTGAATTTTTAATCCATTACAAGTTTTTATAACACTTCTTGTTGCTTTCATGTTCACAAATTGAAAATTAATATTGAGATATTAATTGTAATTTCCTAATTGAAAACTAATTTGGGTATTATGAAAAAAGATGTTCGATTAGATAACCAACTTGCCAATTTTCACATGAGTGAGAACTAACACTTGACAACCAAGTCTCTTGATACCCTCCAAAATGATGATATTTGAGTAAAGTAATAAACAGTACCCAAGTCTAGTTTTCAAGTATAGGGGTCTAGGTATATAAGGTTTAAAGTCCAAGGCTTTATGTTTTAGGGTATTATGTAGAGTTTAGGGTCTATGTTTTATAGCCCTTAGATACCATAACTATTTGAAACCTTAAACTATGGTGGCCAAGGTATCCAAGGGCTTATCTTAGGTGGCATCCAATAGCTTTCAACAACTATCTTATAAAGGCATAACTTCCATGAGAATAAAACAAGCCCAAACATGAGCTTGGGCCCCACTTTGCATTCTTGAAGTTTTGAGTTTCTTATCCTTCCTTCCATTAGTATTTGAGTTTTTGAGTATTGAAGTTTGGAGTTTCTTTTCCTTTCTTTCATCACTCTTTGTTGTTGTTATTATGTTCCAACGTCATTGCTCCTTGTTGATACAACTTTGTTTTAACATTGTTCCTATTGCTATTATTGTTTTGTTCCAACACCATCGTTTTGTTATTGTTGTGCTACCCCAACTTCATCATTCCTTGTTGATATTGCATTGTTCTAATAGCATCATCATTGTTCCTTTTTCATTTTGATACGATTGTTCTTGTTGCTATTGCTACATTGTTTTGATGCCATTGTTCCTTGTTGTTTCAATGTTGTTGCTTTTTGTTATTACCATGTTGCCTTAAATGCCACCACCTAGTGTTGCTTCTTTACTCCAATGCCATTGCTTTTGGTTAGGTATAAACTCTTATTGTTATGCTCCTTTGTACCTTAAACATTTTGTTGATACTTACATCACAAACTTTTTGGGGAAAAATAATTATGTAAAAATAATGGGAACTATTATATAACGTAATTTAGATCAAATGTCATTTTTTAAAAATTTCAACAAATCTTAAAATTATATTTTACTATCATAGTATCAACATAAACATAATACTTTTTAAAAATGATATAAAATTTAAATCTCCTTGAATGGTAAAATTTTGCATTTGTGTCGTGAAATTTATGGTAAAATGACAAACCATTATTCTTTTCATCATCATAATCATGTAATTAATAAGTCAAAATCATTGTTCATTATGTTTATATATTTTCAACAAACATTTTATCAACAATAGAATAATAAAATGAAAAACACGCAACAATGATGTGCAAAAAACTTAATAAATAACATAAATATAATGATTCATTATAGTCATTGAATTTTTTTCTAAGGAAGCTTGTGATGTACCCCCCATTTGTTGTTGTGTAGCTTTCGGAACATCTAGAATGTCAATGATCTTGTTTCTGGTTTTTTCATTTGTGTTTTTTCTTTTTTGATGTGTAAGGATTGTTGTTTTGTTCATTTCAATTGTTTTGGAGTATGTTTGCATATTTTAGTACACAATATATCTATATATATATACACACACACACACATTTTTTATTTTTTTTCATACACATATACAGTAATTCACCACGGTATACATAAAATACAATTAGTTTACTTTTTAATTTATTGCTTGGGTTATGTTTTAGGGTTTAGGTTGTGAAATTCCTTAGTGTTGACATGATTTGAACTCAAAAATGCTCACCCATGAAAACAATACAAGGGACTATAAGTCAATGTAACTTGTTTTTACCCTTATTTTAATACTAATAAGAATGTGTGTTTTGTTGTGAAAGATTTGTATATTATAACATTTTTTACACTTGCATTTACACATAATTTGCACTATGATGAGTAGAACAAAAAAATACTTAAATTTTTTTAAATTGGTTTTTGTACTTTTTCATTTGTGTAAATTATCATTTACATTTTGATTTTGTAAAATATACATAGTTATGAAAACATAGATTAATCTTGGTGGCAAAAATAATTGTTTGTTTTTTCTATTTCTAATTGGGTAATTTTTTAATGTGAGAATCAAATAGTCCTTTGGAAATGGAAAAAAAGACAAAAAAGTTGAAACAAGTGAATTAATCTAGATGAAGAATATATTCAAAAATATTTAGAAAAATAGCGAACTCTAAAAATAAAAATGAATAAAAATCCTAAAAATGAAAAAGAATTTAAGAAAGAAAAAAATGAACCTCCAAATTTAATTGTATGTTAAAAAGAAAACTATGGAAGATTGAAAATTTTAACATTTATGTCCATCATTTTTATGACAATGACAATAAAGTAGTGCACAAAGTATGTTTTGTATTGTTTGTTGTAATTGTTCATTCAATACTTTAAATCCAAGAACAAATTTAAAGAAATGTCTAATTTCATATAACAAAAATAATGGAATAATAACACTGAATAAACACATGGATGTAGAACATTATATCATAATAAAGGCTTGAGTAAGAAGTGAATAGTCTAGTGAGAGGAAGTGTGAAAACACAACCATGAAAAAAAAGGTTGAATGCATTTGGAAGTTCAATCTCAAATTTCTTTGCTAGATTTGTTTTTCAAAAATGATGATGTGCTATAAAAAGAATTTGTGGAAGATTTAAGCTAGGTTTAATCGTCAACAAGCATTTACTTGTGCAATTTTTGGAATATATTTAATTTAAGCATCTAGCCACGCATTTGTGTGTGTGTGTGTGTTTTTTAAATCTGTAAAAAAAAAAATTCAAAATATTTTACCTAAATTGGTGGCAAAAAACTAAATAATCATATGTGTTGCCATCCTTAGAAAAATGTAATTTTTCCAGTATAAATTTTCATTTGTGGATGTCAAAAGGGGCTCATAAATTATTTTTCTCTAAATATTAATTTTTTGGGGGTTGATTGGTTGCCAAAAAAGATCATTATTGGTTTATTCAAGGATATAAAAACTATAGGGCAAAGTTTTGGCTATAGGCTTAACAAAACTATTGGATTAATATGATTTGAAGAAAAAAAATTCATTGTTTATGAGAAAGATGAAGGGTCTAGCCTTCATGCGATGATTATTACATTGAATCGAGTTATAAGATGTGAAGTGGAGCATTGTGCATGGAGGAAAGTTTTCAAGGTAATTTTGATCATGCATTTTCAAAGGCATGTTAATATGCTAAGACATGAAAAAATCTACGAAGGTTTGAAATATTTTTCTATTAGATTTGCATAATGAAAAGTGCATAACTTGGCCCAAAGTTTTTGGGAAAAATAGACAAGAGTGGAGTAAAACATGTATTGATTTTGGTTTTTGCTCAACAAAATTCAATACCCAAATTAAGACATAGTAGTTATCAAATTTCAACTTCACTTTCAACATTTTTTCATCTTCATTTTTCATTTTTTGTTGGAAGTTAGAATGTTAACATCTAATATTAATTTCCTTTTATAGTTTTGTTAGCATATCATCATATTTTAAAAGGCTTTGCAATTTCAAAAGGCTATTGTTCTTTGTTACAATAGACAAACTATTGTGAAGGTGATTGGTTAAGTGCCACGTCTTCTAACATGGCACATTAAAAAAATTATTGTTGATTTTTTTCCCCTTCTTGTGATTCGTGTTTTGGACCAATTTTATGATCATTGGTTGTTTAGTGATGCATTAAATTCATCTTTTGATAGTTTCATGGAAGAGGATTTAGGCATTGCTTGTTAGGTTTACTTGTTTCTAACATCAAAAAAAATATTTGTGATCTTTTAGATATTTCCTTTCATTTTTAAGAACACATGATGCAAAAAAAAAACCCAAAAATTGTTTCTGATAATGTTATACAAAAAAACCTTTGTTTAATATCTTTTTTGTTACCATGTGAATCATAAAGATTTTACAAGGTAGAATGTTATTAAGTGAATGATTGAGATTCAACAAGGCAGGATGAAGATGGCTAATTTGTTGACATGATTAAGACATTTCATGGATTGATTTTCAAATTACTTTTTGGAAGGAAAATTTTTTAGGATGTGGTTTTAGAATTTGAGGAGGATTGGGAGATTATTTTGCTTTACACACACAAAAATGTAGAAAGTCTGTTGGAGAATATAATAAAAAAACAATATGTAGTTTAGAGTTTTGTTGGGTTGTGAACCATAGATTTTCTTGTTTTTCATTTTGGATTTCAATACTTTATATTACAAATGTTTGATGTGCTCAATTTTGAGTAAAGAAAATAGTAAAATATTGATGAGGAAATAGTGAAATTACTCTAAAACTATTGTGTTTTCTAAATGAATCATGAAATCCTAATCACAATTTTTTTATTATTAAGGATAATATAAAATCTGGGAAATAAGGAAACAATAATTGTAATCGGAAAAATGTGTGAATATAGTTTGCAAATGAATTAGAATGAGTAAAAACACATCTTGTGTATGTTGTAATTACTTTTGATAATATAATTTGCATTTTTTTGTTAGTAGGTAGAAATCCATTATAAATAAAATCTACGCCTAGCATTTGGCAACCATATTAGCGACAATTTTTTTTTGAAGCAAAAACGAAAAAAATATTATCACAAGTTTGGATTACATGGTGATGTTACTTTTGTAGGTGTCAAAATTTATAAGAGGCAATATTGTTTTTGGAAACTCTTAATCTCTAAGTTTTTTGGAGGTAAGAAATGAAGGTATAAGCGGTGAAGGTTGTAAGGACTCAAGTCAAAATATACAAAAAGTTGAAAGAAATTGAAAACAATAACAATATGAATTGGATGGTAACTCGAAGTTTGCAAAAGTAGGTGGATTAAGAAGCCATGCGTCAAAACATGAATTCAAAACTTTAAAAAAATCAAGATGCAAAACAACAAGTGTATGAAACACCAAACAAGGGTACACTTTTGAAACCAAGAAATTTGTGAACAAAAGAACAACCTATAGGACATCTAGTGTCTTCAATCATAGTTGGAGAGAGAAGAGAAGTGGACAAGGGATTTGGAGAGATGCCTTGGTTACAAAAAATGATATCCAATCAGGGGGATCAAATCTGATGTATACCCAAGAGAAAGGGTTGTCCATGTTTTCCAAATGCCATTTGCTATTCAAGAACATCAAGAAGTGAAAAATTCAGGGGACAAATTATTATTGGTGAACCTTGGAAATTCTTCAAGTTTAAAATTTGTGAATAATTAAAGTGATTACAACAAGTGCACAAACTTACCATTTGTGTACCAATTAGGATTGTTAGAGTATCATGAACCAATATAGGATTGGGATGTGGAAAATAATTACGATCCTAACATTCTAGAATGGGTGGGTGTGAATTACCCAAGAACATCTATGCATGATGATGCACATGTGAATGTTCTAGAAGATGCATTACCATTTCAAATGGACCACATAAGCAAAGGAATTGGAAGAAAAATAGGAATCCAAAATGTAGAAATTACGATTTTATGGATTTCGCTAGGTTGCCTCAAACTCTTTCCAAAATATATGTTTTTTGTAGAATTGGACATGTGATCATAGAATTTCCAGAAATTGATAATGAAATGAAGGATGGATTTGTTAGACATGTGGGACAACAAAAGTTGGAGAAAGACTCTAAAGAAAAACCATAGTTGAGAGGATACATTCAAAATAGTTTATAAGAAATGATGTTGGAAATCGTTTTGGGTGAAAGATAGTTTGTAAAAAACATACATAGGATTTGTATTTTTCCTAGTGCGAGTAGAGCAAAACCATTTTTTGTAAGATCAAATTTTATACTATAAAAAATACATATGATTACTATATAGTTGGAAGTTAGGTCATCTAAAAAGTTAACACCATCATCAAGAATGCCTAGAATGATGAATGGGATACCTCAACATTGATTATTGTTTCACAAGAACAACAAATTAGATCTTTGATGCCAAATATGATTATAATAACTTGTAAGCTTAGACAAGAATATGAACCATCATGAAGAAGGAAACAATTTGAGAATGATCAAAGTACATACTAACTACTAATGAGAACTCAATTTAGATGAAGAACATCCCAAATTCATGGAGTTTCAAGGATGGTTATAATACCCATTTCAAGACTTCAAACGATTTTCATAACACCAATTATGACAACATAAACAAATAAATTTATGGGATGGCCACCACCAATTCTAATAAATTGTGAAGGATAAAAAATTGGATCGGTGGTGAATCCTAGAACAAAAGTTCCAATGGCCAAGCCATATTGATCAGCTCTGAAGTATCCAAATTACAAGAAAAATGTAGATCAAATGTTCATGTGAAGGTATTTAATGTAGCCATAATAACAAATGGAAAAACATCTAAGGAGTACATAATCAATGCATTTAGATATACATTGAAAGAAATGACATCAAATTAGTGCCATAATTAAATGTTAGATTTTCCTTATTATAGTTTTTATGAACTAACTGTGAGCCATACCGACACAACCATGTGTGGTAGTCTCAATTTTTAAAAGTTGCATCATGGTTATTTGAGTGGGGTAAGGTTATTAGGGGCTTTTATCAACTTCATAGGGAATGATGAATGCACTGGGTGCGTGGAGGGGTTGTTTCCTTTTATGAAGTGCGTTATTGGTGAATAAGGTGTTGGGTTAGTTCTTTTCTTCAACAAAAGGCCGGTAACCATAATTTTAGAAACTTTGCTGTGTAATTAGGGGTGAAAAATCTCTAGAAGGTTGGGGGTAGAAGTAAACACCAGAATTTGCGGTGTTTAGCACAACTTTGGTTTTGTTATAATATTTAATGAGTAGCAAGGATGTTATAAATTCTTGAAGCAGTTGAAGGGATATTAATGAAAGGTCTAATAGAGTTAGAACAATCTTCAAGCCGTTAAACATAAGGTTAATTCGTGACAACTCAACGATTAAATGGATAGTATAATAATGTGCCAATGGCAACAGAAGTCTCGTAATAACTGAAACATTTATTTAGTTTGTGAATGAACTTAACAAGGAACTGTAAGTACATGTGAAATCTTGGGCTATGCCATAGTGATAGTTCATAACTGCAGGAAATCGTCGGATGGTGCAAATTAGGTAGTCTGCTTTGCTATTAGGAGGCAGTCGACAAATTGGACCACGCAACCAACGATAATGTCCAACACTGGAAACTGAAGACCATGCGAAGGTAGAAGTATCTTCAGTTTCATAACAACTTTCGTAAACGGTCTTAGGTTCATCACTAGAAGCGGGGTCGACTTGCAACAAGATCACCAGGGTGCGAGAGTTCGGAGAAATACGATACTATTGGGCTCGAGGGGGTTCAACTTCAAGACGAACACGCACCTTTCAAAGTTCGGGTTCTTCATCACGAGGATGTTGTGTTAAAGTAAGATCTAGAGATGATTCCGAAGGCGGTTTTTCATTCGCTTGTGCGACTTGCGGGTCGTAAGATGTGACCATGCATGACGCCATAATTTCAAGGAGAGAAAAAAGGTCAGATCTTCAATCAAAATCAAATCGACAATGAAGGTGTGAAGGATTTGTTACATTGAGGTGCGTAGTAAATCGAAGGAAAGGAAAAAAAGGCGTGGGTAACGACTTAAAACCATGGTAAAGTAAAACCGTAAGGTCAAAGGAAAAAATTGAAGGTTTAAGTTAAGTTTGTTGGGGGGGGAAATGAGAAGAGGTGAAAAGGCGTTTTCCCTTCACCTTCCATTGGCCACCAAGCTTTGGATCTACCTTCACCTCCCTTCTCCTTCTCTTTAAAAGGCGGACTCATATCATTAGGAGCTCTCTCTTTTCCCCGGACATAATTTTCATTCAATCTTGAATACTTGTTCCCACAAGTTTCTTGAAGAGGAAAATAATGATTAGTCTTGGTAGAGGGGAGAAGGAAAGAAAGTAGAATGAAAATCTTATAATAGTTTTGAAAGAATGGGGGTGGGTAGTGATAGTGTTGGGAGGTTGGAACTTTAGAGAAATTTCACGAACCCTCTCGGGTTTCATAACATAACTTCTTGCTGGTTTAGCTGCAGATCTTGGGATTTGGTAGCAAATTACGCCTTATTGTTAACTTTCTAATGAGCTAAGGCAAGCCAAATTTGAATAATGTAGGTGTTAGAAATGATGTTTTAAGTGACCGATGGTCTGTAGTCAAGTTGAACCGACTGCCTTCATAAAACCCTCTCGGTTTTGGTAGTATAACTCCTTACTAGTTTAGCTACAAATCTTAAGATTTGATATATTGGTGTGCCTTATAGTTAGCTTTCTAGTGAGCTAAAGCAAGCCGGATTTGAATAACCTATGTGTTAGAAACAATATTTCAAGTGACTGGTGGTTTGTAGTCAAGTTGAATTATCACCTTTGTAAAACCCTTTTGAGTTCTGTAGCATAACGTCTTGCTAGTTTAGCTACAAAGCTTGGGATTTGGTAGTTGCACCCTGTTGTTAGCTTTTTAATGAGCTAAGGCAAGCCGAATTTGAATAACCTATGTGTTAGAAACAATATTTCAAATGACTAATGGTCTGTAGCTATGTTGGACATGGTGTTGAGTCCTTAAACATTGGTTTAAATGAATGACAATTTGACATAAAGTCCTAGAATGTGTAGTGTATGAGCTTGAAAAATATATCTATTAGCTCTAATTGCAAATGATGCATAGGAAGCATGCTACTTAATTTCAATTACAAACGCAATCTAACATCTAGAAATACACTTGTATTTTTCCTTCACCAGTAACATTTGTGCTTTCAAACACAGTCACCTTATAGAACCGGGAGTAGAGGGACAGAAAGTTGCTTCACACTAACCTAAACATTTTTTAAACATCATTGTAAGATTCAAAATGATAAATAAATTTACATGTAGCTCATGAATATCAATCAAGGAGAGACTAAGTGAATCGAGATGTACTATGAGCACATACAAAAGTTGGGTCATGGATTGCAAACACCAACCATAGACAATTTACCATTGTGTTTCAAGCAAAATTACAATCCTAACTAAGGTTTGCAATTACAAGATTGATGAGGACCATGTTATAGTTACAAATGGAGGCAACTGTATTGTGTGAAGAATAAATGACACATGTAAAAGCCCAAAGTGCATTATTAATACCACAAATCGGCAAATTTGAAACAACACCAAAATTAAAGATGAAAACAAGAAAGGTTAGTAAATACTATACAAACTGTGGTTGAAATAACCACAATGAAAACACATGTGGAGTGAAGAAGAAATAGGAGCCAACTATAATAATAATAAAAGTTACCACTCGTATGGACACAAGATGATAGACTGTCCAAAATTTGCAAGGATGCAAAAGATGTTCCAAAGGACAAATTTATGAACTTCATATGGAAAAGTGGTAGTTGATATTAAAACACACTACATATGTGAATGTAGTAGATGTAAATGTTATTACCAAAAGCAAAATCACAAAAGAACAAGTGTTATAAGAAAGAAAACCAAGGAAGAACAAAAGTACTACAAATTGGGAAAAGGAGGAGAAATTAAAGAAGACAATGGTAGACACCATACAACAATTGTAGAAGGCACATATTACAAGTGAAGGTTTTTCTACATCAATGGAAAGATCGAACATAACATCGTTTGGTATACTCGATACTACCTTTTTTTATATAAACTCTTAAGCCTTTAGAATTTATAATTTCATAGAGTAAGTTGATATCAACAAAAGAAATATTTCAAGATATTAGTAAATAGAAGTTGGAAACTAATTATACTTTGAACTTGGGATAGTAACTAAAGATGGCTATTGAGTTGAAAATATATTTATGGCAAAAAATGAAACCAAATAAATCATAGAGTGTAGCAAAATCAGTTGTAGAAAAAAAACAATACCATATGTAGTATTAGAAATAGTAATAATAATAATAATAATGATTGATAACCATATGGTGATTATTCAGGTTGTAGAGGATGTTTTGTTAGATGGTGGATTTGGAGTTAACATCATTATAGAATAGTTAAAATTGAGGTTGGGGTTGCCAAAGCTTAAACTTTCACCATATAATTTAAGGATGGTAAATTAGACCATTATAAAGCTAGTGGGATTGATTCATGATCTAAATATATATGTTCACAACATACTAGGTATTATGTTATAGAATAGTCTAATAGACACTAGTTATTCCATGCTACTAGGGAGACCATGGTTGAGGGATGCTAAAGTAACACATGATTGGGGAAACTACACAATGATCATTCAAGGGAATGGAACATTTTAAACCATATTGGTGACTAAGCACTTAGGAGCAAAGGTGAAAAGACCGGAAATGTTGTTATGCTACAATTACCATAATGGTATCACCGATGAAAAGGAGGATATCATATTTGCTACAAAATTAAAATTATTTTCCATAAGCTCTATTAGTTTATTAGATACATTTCAATTTGTAGGAACTGTATAATCAAACCACACAAGTATTGAAGTTAAAAATCATAGTACAAAATTGAGTAATACAAAATTTGCTTTTGTGAAAAGAGAGATTATAAAAAGATATGAACTAGTAATTGCTCTAGAAGAAAAAGGGTATCTAGAAATGTATTACAAACATCGACCAGGGAATGTTTAGAGAAATGAAATCCTAGCAAAGGTCAAGGCTCAAGAGTTGTAAATAATTGATTGGACATTAATAAAAGAACAATAATAAACAAAACTCAATTTGAAGACTAAGGAAGAACCATAGATGGTGAAGGTGAATATTAAACTACAACCAGAAAAGGTGCTGGAGTTGGAGGAATTTTTTTGAGAGTACAAGGATGTCTTTGCATGGATATACAAAGATTTGAAGGGCATTCCATTGGAGTTAACTCAACACAAAATTGAATTGGATATAACCATACCATTAGCACATCATGCCAAGTATAGGTTAATCCAAATTATGTTGTAGTAGTGAAACATGACATTGTCAGCAACAAGTTTTATACAACCTGTGGAAAAGGCTACATGGTTGTCATTAATTATGGTAGTACCAAAGAAGAATGGGAAGTTTAAAATTTGTGTGGATTTTAAAAAGGTGAATGCAACAATGAAGAAGGATCATTTTTTCATTACCCATCATAGATGAGGTACTAAACATAATGGCAAGGTGTGAGGCATATTCATTTTTGGATGGATATTATGGGTATCATCAAATATCCATAGCTTTAGAAGATAGATATAAAACATCGTTTGTCATAGATTGAAGAATGTTTATTTGGAGGGTGATGTTTTTTGGAGTGAAGAATGGACCTCCAACATTTCAAAAAGTTGTGACAAAGGCATTTAAAGAATATTTAGACAAGTTCATGAAGATATTTTTGGACAATTTCACGATATATTATGGCATGGAGATTCACTTGCAAAAGCTTAGATTATGCTTTCAAAAATGGAAGGAATACAAAATTAATTTAAACCCATAATATGCATTTTTGGGTTTTTTAGGAGTAATTATTAGATTTATTGTTTCAAAGGAAGGTAAGTTACATGATCCAAAGAAAATACAAGCGATAATGAACATGCTTGTACCACATAATTTAATACATATTCAAATATTCAATGGCACGACACAATTTTACAAATGTTTTACCAAGAACTTTGCAACAATTATGCTTCTAATTACTAAGCTCACAAGGAAAATAGAAAGTTTATTGTGGATAGAAGAGTGTTAAAAAACTTGGGAGCTTATAAAATAAAAATACATTGAAACACCGATTTTAGCATCACCATATTGGGACATGGAGTTCCATATTCACACATATGCATCATTGTTGGATGTGGGAGCTTTATTAACATATAATATCACAAGAGTGATCAACTAGTAGTGTATGTTTCTAAACTTTTTAATATTGCATAATAAAACTATAGCACCACAAAAAAAGAAACCTTAGTTATGGTATTTACATTGCATAAATTTAGGCATTATTTATTGGGAAATAAAATTGTGTTTTATGTAGATCATATGATTTTAGTTTACTTGGTAAACAAACCATAAGTCTCAAGGAGAATAGGTAAATGGTTACTATTATTTACAAATTATGACTTCATAGTAGTATACAAACCAAGCAAGACTCATGTAATTACAGATGTTTTGTCTAAATTGCTTGATATGACATACCCCATAGTAGTCCCAAAATAGACCATAAATGCTAGCTTGTTTTTAATAGAACTAGAATGGTTGAACGATGTTAGGAATTTTTTTATAGATGTGATAGATGGAAAAGTTTTTGTCAATAGGACAAAAGTAACGGTTGGCCAAGAGGGTTGAACCCTTTACAATGAAAATTGGTGTTTAGTATAGGATGGGATAGGACAATAGATTGAGGCGATGCTTGTCAACCATAAAAACATAAAAGGTGATGAAGGATTTATATGAGGGAACAACAAAAGCACACTTTGTAATCAAAATTACACTAAAGAAAATTTTGGATGTAAGGCATTAGTGGCCAATAATGTATAAATATGTCAATGATTTTTGTAGATTATGTGATGCATGTTAGCACACTAAAGGGTCAGCTACGTAGAGTTTGGCTAAGCTAGTCACAATTCTTCTAGAGGAACCATTTATGAAATGGGGATTTGATTTTGTGGGACCAATAAAATTAGCAGGGAGGTTTATAGGGAACAATTACATGTTGGTGGCCATAGTGACACACTCCAAACTCTTTGAAGGATTCAAATGTGAGTCTAAGTAGAAGATAACGTATGTGATGCATGTTAGCACACTAAAGGGTCGGCTACGTAGAGTTTGGTTAAGCTAGTCACAACTCTTCTAGAGGAACCATTTATGAAATGGGGATTTGATTTTGTGGGACCAATAAAATTAGCATGGAGGTTTATAGGGAACAATTACATGTTGGTGGCCATAGTGACGCACTCCAAACTCTTTGAAGGACTCAAATGTGAGTCCAAGTAGAAATAGCGGAAGAGGGAGGAGTCAGGGCACGCTCCCTAGCTCACAACACTTTGAAGGGTAGAGGGGCATGTTGGAGCTCTAGGATGGGACTAGGAAGAGTTGACAAGCTTCATTCACTCACACGAGCTTACACACAACCCACACAAAGTGGTTAGTGCATAGTTGGAGCACCTTTGGTGCTAGGACGAACCACGGGCAACATGGACACACTAAAGTCACCACGGCCCGGATTTGGGGGAAGCCATCACCTTCCCCTTTATAGTATACTATGTGGCTGGCCACGGAGCCCACATCCAAATGGCTTTTCTCTCCCGGGACTACTAAGCAGGAGTCCCGAAATTGCGCCACTTGGGACTCTCGCGATTTTGGAGCCCCATAACTTTGCGAGTAGACCTCAGATCAAGATGTGGTTTGAAGCAAAGTTGTAGATCTCGTTGAGAGTTTTCTAATGGTATGTCGCACGCTCTTTGTAGCCAAGTAAATCGGGTCGATTCTTGACTTTTTCTGGTTGGGAGTCAAACTAACAATTTGACTCCCGGCCTTTCTTTTGACCATAACTTATGTTTCAGATGTCCGAATGAATAATACGATCCCATTTTCGACATCTACGTTGCAAGATCTTTTTAATGATACAAAGAACGCCACAAGCCATTGAGTTTTGACCCTTGAAATCACTTTCTGAAGTTTCGGGAGTCCACCGGGACTCCATCTCCCAAAGTGGGAGTTGCCTTGGGAGTGTGAGGGTTCACTCCCTCATACTCCCTCATACTTTCTTACACTCTCGGGAATATGGGATGTGATTCCCGAGCTTCTTCTTGGCCCGCACCCTTGCGACTTCTTTGCTTTGATTCCCGGGCTTTTTCTTGGCCTACAACCTTGTAACCCCTTTACCTTGGTTGTGAGCCCAAAGCTAGGGTTGCAACACACAGATTATGTAACAAAATGGGTCAAGGTTAGAATATTAAGGACAAATAATGTAGTAATGACAATAAAAGTTTTGTATGAATGCATTTTTACCAAGTTGGATGTCCACTAACTATAGTCATAGATAGGGTGTGCATATTATTAATGATATTATCAAACATTTGATAGACCATTTTTTACTAAAACATGTTAGTTCCACTATTTATTACCCATAGGGAAATGGTTAAGCTAAATCCATTAATAAGGTGTTAGGAACATAGTTGACTAAGTTGGTTAGTGAGAATAAAACAAATTGGGATGAACATTTACCAATAGTTTTATTTTCTTATAAAATAACATTCAAAGTAGTTACATGATATACAACATACCAACTTGTTTATGGGTTACATCCTTTAATGCCTACAAAATATGTACTTTTAATAATTGGTAGTGACCATAGAAAAGGAAGTCCCATGAGAGTTTTAACAAGTAAGGTTTCACAGTTAGAAAAGTTTGTAGGAAGATATATTGCAATTTAAGGTGAAATTAAGAACACATCAATGGAATAGGGCTTTGTGGAGTCAATAGAAGAATACAAAAAAATAGTTCAAATTCGATGATTTTGTTCTATGGTTTCCAAAGGGGAGTAAGTCACATCTTGGGAAGTTCACTAGGAAATGGTTTGAACAATATGTGTTGCCTAACAATATGATATTACTAGTGACATTCACTAGCTTTGAACCTAATCTCATGTTCATTAATATTAACAAATTGAAACCATACAAATTTATTGAATATAAAATGCAAAATTTTGAAGTGTAAACATCAATTTACTAGGAAAAACCACATAAAACAAATCAATCATGAAAAGGAATTGAAGATGATAGTGATACAAATGAAGATGCAAATGACAAAGTAATGCCACCATCGACCACAAATGAGGGATGATAGTATGGTGGTCATAATCATAGAAGAATTGGCTAACTCATTAGTTCAATCAATTGACTATACATATTTATGAGTTGGGATGTATTTTAGTACACATGGTGAAGAAAATGAAGGAATGAATGGACATGTGGCTATGATGGCATAGGGATGAATGAAAAAAATAACAGTGCATCTCAACCATTGACAAACATTAACTACTTCCACGTGGATGTACATGAGAAAAATCATCGTTAATTGAATGGGTGTTTAAAAGAAATGGTTATTTAATAAAAAAATGATAGGCTACCTTAAAAAAAAACATGGGAAGAGGGAATCGTCATCAAACTTGTTGGCATTTGAGGTTTCTTGGTAGCGAGAGGTTGTGAAGAGGCATTTTCAGCAAGAGAGCAAAAGTTGCGACAAGAATCAGTGCAACAATGGAAAAACCATTGGAGATTTTAGATTTAAGTGAAACGAATGAAGTTTGGAAAAACTTACCATGCTCTGGAACTAAAGGAAGAAAATAACATATGTGGAGGTGACGCGCCCCCAAGTTCTTTGTTAGACCCAAAAGAGGTCCAACTATGTTAAAGAATGAAAGTAGTTGGAACTTGGTGCCACTTCCAACTTCCAGCACTAAAGGGAGTGAAAGGGGTGTGCTAAAAGCTTTAGGATAAGAATAGGAAGAGGGACAAACTACTTAGTTACTTGGTCCTGCATTCAAAACCAACCAACAAGTTGGTTAGTTCATATTCGGAACACTTTCGGTGTTGGGACAAGCCACGGGCAACCTTGGACTCACTTGACTCACCACGGCCTAGACTCGGGGGAAGCCACCACCTTCCCCCATATAGTATTTTCTGTGCCTCTCCACCGCACTTGCATCCGAATGGCATTTTTTCCCAGGACTCCCAAAGTGGAGTCCCGAAACTATCCCGGTTTGGACTCGCGAGACTTTGGGCGTTTGTAACTTCTCGTTCCGACCTCTAATTGGGACGAGGTTTAAAGAAAACTTGTAGCTCTCCTTGAGAACTTTTCAATGGTGTGTTGCACTCCACCTGCACACATCGAGATCGGGTCGATTCTCGACTTTTAGTGGTCGGGAGTCAAATTGCTAGTTTGACTCTTGGCCCTTCTTTCAACTATAACTTGTGTTGTAGATGTTCAAATGGTTCATGCGAGGCCATTTTGTACATCTACACTTCAAGACCTTTTCAATGATATAAAAAACACCTCAATGCAAGGTGTTTTGACCCTACAATCGAGTTCTGAATTTTCGGGAGTCCTAGAGGACTTCCAAATCCCATTTTTGGGAGTGTGAGTGGCGACCTCACATTTCCCCCAAAGTGGGGTTGCGACAAGAGGATGGATGAGAAGAATCTAGAATATAAAGGAATTAAATGAAAGAATATTATTTTTTATTCCAACCAAACAGAATTATTCCAAACATGTTAAGAGAATTGAAATGTGGAAAAAGATGCAGGAGGGAGAAGAGGCCTAAGTTAGTAAGGTGAGATTAATCATATTGCTAAACATTGAGTGGAAATAACTAGACCATGATGCTTTGGTAGAATTTTTGAACACTTTTGTCATTACAAGGTTTAAGATTTATTTTGGGAGGAAAGGCATAGTGTATGTCATTGGCAAACAAATAATAGCTAATGCATTTTAAGTGTATTAGAATGGGTATGTTGAGGATCCAAAGGGACATGTGACCAAAATGTTGGTAGAAGAGTTGTTTAATCATGATATAAAACCCCCATTCACAAATGCAAATAAGTGGAATGTTAAGAATTGCAAGATGTTAATTAACATTAGATACCCAACTATAATATCTATGGTATATCAAAGGGAGAAGGTAAATTACATGAACAACAAGAATGCATTGACATTCATGAAGGTGGAGGAAGGACTTGAGGTGGATTGGGCATAGATTATGTTCAATAATTTGTGTAGTGAGTTGGATAGATGGACCAAGAGGTAAGTGGATGGGAAACAAGAGGACATTAAAATAAAATAAAAATTGACATTAGTTTTGGAGAGGTTGTTCAAATATATGTTTCAATAACACTATGGGGTTATAGATAAGAAGATAAATGGAAACCCATAAAAAGTTAAAAAAAACCAAGGAGGAAATGCAACAGGGTGAGAACATGAAAAAAGGAACCAATTAGGCCAAGGTTAAAGTCCTTTCCAAGGACTACATTTGCCACGTGGCAATTTTCTATTAGTTTATATTGCATTTTTCACACAATTTTTCAAATTAAATATCACAATTGAGACTAAATATGACATATAACATGATAAAAATTCAAATTTTTTTGCATCAAGGTTTACATTATAGTCAAATTTATAACTATATTTTGAACCATGATTACAAATTCAAAACTATAATTGTGTTTAATGATGTTTGAGTATCAAAATCTAAAAGGGTATATGCATTTTTATTTTTTGAATGTTTTAAACACATGGATCCCTTCTTGTGGAATATATTAAAATTCATAAAAAAACTGAAATGATTTGGTGAACATTTGATAAGGAAAAAATACTTTTGAAATAAAAAACCACTTGTATTCCACATGCTTTTCTTAAGTGGTGATTCTTAAAAAGACTCTTGAAACATTGTGAATTTTCATGAAAAAAATTTAGTTGCAACTTTGAAAGTATAAGAATGTATTTAAAAAATTAAAGAATGATATATATGTTGTTCCCATGGTGATTTTTCAAAAATTCAAAAAATAGTTTTTAAGGTTTGTCCACACACTTTGTGGTTCCTTATTTCATACTTTCACCCAACAGGTTTTGGATAGCAAGAGAGGAGCATCAAGGGGATTTCCATAGACTATGGGAAAAAAAAAACAAGTTGAGATTAGAGAAGGATTGGAGTTGAGAAGGAAGTCAAGGGAGGACGTTAGACTTCAAAAATATATGTGAAGGAATACTAGACAACCTATAGTTACAGTCCCAAGAATGGTTACACGCCATATTCCTTTTAAACCACATAATGAAAATAATTTAGTGTAGGAATAACACAAGAAGGAATAATTGCAACAGATGATGCAAAACAAAATAGATCACCATAATTGGTAGTGGTAAATCAAGCACAACACCGGTAGATGTAACGAAATGCAATAGATGATCTTCATGATTATCATAAATAGATGGAGGTTCATGAGGATGCTACAATGGATGTACATGCAATATAACCATAAATAAATTAACAACAACCATAGTAGCCTCAAGTACCACAGATGGTTTTACCAAAACCATTATTCAATGATTATAGATTAGTTGCAATATTAGTGCCAAATAATAAATTAGGGTCAACAAAAAGGAAAATGTTGGAGATTAGTCAAGTTTATAGATGCGATATAGGGTGATGTCATCATGAGATGGATCTAAGAAGGAAACACCATAGAACCTTACACCTAATTTTGTAGAAAATATGGCAATTGATGTCCTAAAGAGCAACAAAACTATTGAGATGTTTCAAGCAATGGTTATAGTTGGCCTAAAGATCAGTAATTTGGGTTTAAAGGTGTAGTCATTAAAAATTAAATTAACCACAATAGAAGGAGAAAAATAGGGATTGTCTAGGCAAATGCAAAAAGAGCATGAAGGCTATGACAAATATAATAAGCAAATGAGTGGTTAGAAGAATAGAAAATGGAAATGGAGAAAAATGAATGCTAAAATGATGGAGTAGGCAATAAAGATGAAAAAGTAGTATAGGAGGTTGGTTGAGTGGACAACTCTACAAAAGGAATGTTAAAAACTAAAAAAGAAATAAAAGGCATCAAACAAAAGTACCATTAGGTAATAATAAATTATAAACATAAGAAGGAAGGATTGGGATGGGAGAAAGAACTTTGGTTGCAGGAGCAAGAGACCAGGAATAATACAATTGAAAAAATGTCTTTATAAATTCTATAGATGAAGTCTATGGTTGAAGGAAAGGAGCTTTATTGATAGAAGGTAAAAGAGGAGAAGGAGAAGGCAGTCTTGGAAGTGTTAGCACTATAGAAGGAGATGTTAAAAACTGAGACAAATTTGGATGATTTGTTGGAGAAGTATAAAGATTTGGATCCTATATATGTTAGTAATAGATTGGAAGAATATGATGATTTGGTGCAATATTATTCGATACTCTGTACCCAACAATAGATGGAAGATTCCAATGCTAAACTCAATGAGTGGTGGGAGCTAGCAAAAGTGCAATTCAAGGAAAAAATGTATAAGAATCTAATTGCACATAGGAAGGATGAAAATAGGTACAAAAAACACTTGTCTGCTATCAAAAGGTAAAAATCTCTAAACTAGTTAATGCCATAGGCATCTTAGTAACTAATAGTTATCAGTGGTAAACTTACCATCTTTTACCAAAGGGGTGAAGCTAGTGGGATTAAGTAGTTCATGTTAATGAGTGGTTAGGTGTAATCCACCTAATCACTTATGAAATTAAAAAAAAAGGATTAGGATAAAGACCCTATTTTCATGGGGTCAATGTGGGCCTTGTGTGGCTTTGTGGAGAAGAGGATTAGAGGAGGATTTGGGGGATTCTATAGCATTGGATAAGTTTGGAGTTTGGAGTTGGGAGTGGGAAGCTATTCTTCAAAAAGGTGTGTGGTGTAAAATTAAAGATGAGGGATTAATTTGGAAATGTATTTGTACTTGTGGGTCTAAGCATGATTAGGGTACCCCCTTTGGAACATTAAGGACTCATTTTTAAGACATTCAAATTCACCTTTTTTTTCACTTTTCTTATGACCTATCTTAAATTTCCCTTTTCTTATGTCAAATGAAATAATTTTGTACAAATTTTATATAAACATCTATAATATCTATTATATTCACTTATGAAGGTAAAAGTAGTAAAATTTGTTCAATGTGGGCCATGTTCTATCAATGGCCCAAAATTCCTAGAAATTTCACCTTTTGAAATTTTTTACATTGTTATAAAGCACTTGGTTTTTGTCACACTCATACAGTTTATGTACATTAGTATTTAAGGTGTTTATGGTAAGAATCTTGGGCTAAAAATATTTTTTTAGACATTCCTTATGAGTCTTGGAACTTTATTTTTCTTAGGAGACAAAATTTTGGATTTTTTTCTTGGACTTGGTAGAAATCCTGAAACTTGTTCAAATTTGACATGCTATGCATAAAATAATACATTAATAATTTATCTATCCATGAAAAAAAATCAAACTTTCAATATGAATATGCCATTAAGTTACAACATGTTTTAAGTGAAGGTGTCCACTAGATATAAAAAGAGATAGTCCTTTTTGCTACCCCAACCATGCTTTGACCCTTGTGTGTTATCTCAATGGAAAATGGTTGAAGAACCTTCATGTGCTTTGTGTGAGTTTATCCTATTGAAAAATGAGGAAGGTAACATAGTTTAAGCTTGAATAATGTGTTACATTTTGTATAGTAGTTTTGTGTTTCTTTTACAAAAAAAAAGTAAGAATGTATGTAAGATTTTTAATCTTTGGGGGTAGGAAGTTACTTGTTGCCACAATAAGGTAGCAACTAGTAAATGGCAGTAGGAAGAGAGAGTATTTGGAAGTTGAAGTTTGTAGGGTACATCAGATTGCTGTAGATGGTAAACAATAGTCAAAGGAGTTTGTAGTGGCTATAAACGGTAAACAACAACGAGAAGGCTTTTTGAGGGATTGCAGATGATAGGCAACACCCTTAAAGGGTGTACACGTGTTGGGAAGCTTAGACAATAGTCATGTGGAAGGCTTGTAAACCCATTGAACCTCGTTTTGATGCATTGAAGGTGTTATAGAAACTTTGAAGGTAGTGACTACCCAAACCTTCATATTATGTCTATTTGTTGTTTGTACTTTTTTTTAAAAATGTTATTAAAGTAGTTTACAGTCAAGATGGTAGGTCTCTCTCTAGATGACATGTAGACCCTACCTTCTTCTTTTGTTGCATCAACTCTTAACTACTACTTGAGTAGTTGTAGTAGAGTAAGCAAATGAAAGTAGTTTTTTTTGGGAGTAATAAGGAGTTGAGCTTGTTCCCTCAACCTTACCTTCTTGAGGAGGGTAATGTTTGGGGCCACATTTTCACCCCTTTACATTTGCTTTTAAGAAGGCTTTTCCAAACTTTATTTACATGAGTCCTAATAGTTCAAAACCATCTATTATAGTACATGAGGTAGAAGAAGTTGAATTTAGTGGAGCAATGCATGAGCAAAAGGAGGAGGAACCACATGATTTCGAAGGAAGACAAGATCCTCAAAATGAAAAGGTTGAAGAATAGGTACAAATTTTTTTTATAAAAGGAACATAGCTAACAATTAATGACATTAGTGAACAGAGAATTAGTTGGATGCATAGAACAAGTGGTGGAGCGCATATATAAGGAAATACAACAAGGTACAACAAAACTATTGCCTAAGGTTTCAATTCTTCAAATGAATGCAGTAGCTCAATATACCACAAGAGCATAGATTGAAATGTAAACAACAATATGAACAATACAAGATGAGCAAATCAAACCACAAATGGCTAACATAATGGCTTGAAGAACATATTTTTTTACTATAGCAAGGATTTCAATGTTAAGGGAAGGTAATGTTACTAGGTGAGTGGTAAATATTTTACAAGGTTGAATGTTACTAGGTGAACGATAGAGATTCAACAAGGCATGATGAAGATGGTTGATTAGTTAGTAGGATTAAGACATTTCATGAGTTGATTTTCAAATTACTTTTGGAGGGAAAAAAAACTTAGGATGTAGTTTTCGAATTTGAGGAGGATTGGGAAGATTGTTTTGTTTCACACACAAACTTAGAGAGTTTCTTGAGAATAAAATAGAGACACATTATGTTATTTAGAGTTTTATTGGGTTATCAACCACAAATTTTCATGTTTTTCATTTTGGATTTTTACACTTTATACTATAGATGTTTGATATGTTCAATTATGAATAAAGATAATAGGAAAATATTGATGAGAAAACAATGAGTTTGTTCTAAATTGTTTTAAATGAATCATGAAATCATGATCATAGATTTTGATTATTAAAGATAATATAGAATCTAAAAAATAAGGAAACAATAATTGTAACAAAAAAAAGTGTGAACATAGTTTACATATGAATTAGAATGAATAAAACCATAAATTATGTATGTTGTAAGTACTTTTGAGAGTAAAATTTGTATTGTTTTGTTAGTAGGTAAAGAACAATTATGGGTAGAATTTGTGCCTACCATTTTTAAATTGCTTGTGAGCAAGGTGTGACTATTATTGAAAAGTATGATAGGAGGTTTTTATATCCTATGCTTTTGAAATGTTATCACAATTTGCATCCCTTGACATAATATGAAAATAATTTTATTGATTTAAGTAGTTAATGAGGATTGCAATTTGGATATTTTTGGAATGATAATAAGCACAAATGAAATTGCAAAATAGCTTGTTAACAAAAAAAATGATCTTCAAACAATACCAAGTGAATGTGGAAAACATCAAGTGTCCTTTCCAATAGTGGGAATCATGAGTTTATGTTTCCTATTGTTAATTTTCTTGTTCAAGTCTTAAGCATTGTTGAATCATAATTTGAAATAGAAAATATTTATTTATAGCTTTTGAATACTTACTAATCTCAAGAGGTGCCAATTTACAATCAAAGAATTTGAAGAAAATATTTGTGCAGAAAAATTGACTAGGGTTGGTTTAAAATCCTTTTTTAGCTTAGTATAATTAATAAGTACATAGGTAGATTTGGAAGAGGAATTAGAAAAAATTGAAAGTGTTTTTGAATATGATGAAGTTGTGAAAATATGAAATATTAGAAACAAAATTTTATTGCATTTTCATTAAAATTTCATAAATACCTTCATGTCTTTCAAATTTTTTTAGTAGCACAATTTTTTTGCATTAGATAACTAAGTTGTGAGAATTGCCTTAAATAATTGACTGTTCTTACATTACAAAAATGAACACTTTGAGAACTGGCTTGGTTTTAAAAAAATCAAAAACTTGGTGCCTTTACCAATTCTCTAAATATTCATTTAAGAAAGAAGAACTAAATCAATTCTTGAAATCTTTTTTAAAATTGAAAACCATTGATTCTATAAAAAAAAGTGTGAACAACCCAAAATTGGTGTAGATGCGATAGTTAACAACACCAATGCTTGAAAGCCACTCCTAATACCCTCTAAGCATGATGCCGAAGCCCAAGTATACGCACATTGTAAAAACTCCAAATACCATGTGGTGAATCCACCTGTCCTTAATTGATGATTAGCCTCATTAAAAAAAAGTGAAAACTTAAATGCATAATTCCATTGAAATTCAAGATCAATCTATCTAATAGACTTTTCCATTATTTAATAAAAATTATAGAGCAAATTGCCTAACAAGTGACTTGGTAGGCAGGTTGGTACTAGACATAAAATGTTGCTGATGTGGCAAGGCAAGTGCACAACTTGGGGGGGATCTAACTTGCTTACTTGAAGAAGATAATAATTGAAGAAAACTAGAAAAATTAAGGGGTACTCTCATACAGACCACATGTGACCTAGACCTGTGTCTGGGCTTTTGTTGTGTAAACAAAGCCCAAGTGGAAGCTGGGATTAGGAGATGACCTAATGGATGAAGTATTGTGCGAATTTGGACTGGTGGAAATGGCCAAAAGTGGAGATGGTTGGTAATCATGAAAATTAGAGGGAGCCACTATCCCTCTACTTCTTCTTTTTTTGTTTTTGTGTTGTTTTGTTATTTGCAGGTTATGAGTTCTAGTGTACGTTCTTCATGGTTTGGACAATGCTTGATGTTGATCAATTTGGTGTTTTGCAGTGTGTTTGGATGTTGTGTACCATGAAGGGTTTTCAGGAGCGGTATAAGGGAGGAGCTTCAGATATGAAGAAGCTAAGTTTTTTTGATTGACACTTCATTTTGGGTGCAAGGATTGGGATGCTAAGTTTCATTGTCTTTGTTTGAGTTGTAGAACTTTCAGAATTTGCTTACCAATTGGTCCATTGGAATGAATGCCTGATGGTTAGTACAAGCCTTTGGTAGAAGGGCTTTGTATCTTCGCTGCACCATAGCTATTTCAAAAGGCAAATATGTTAGATGCATAGTTTAGGGATTGATTAAGGAAGATGATGAAGATCTAAAGAGGTTTCAAAAGTGGTCTTAATGGCAATTCAATGTGTTGTGGGGAGTGATGTCAGGTTCTTGAGGATGCAATGGGTTTTATGTTGATGGGAAGGAGTACCCACATCTATGGGAGGCTTTGAAGAGAATTGATTTTTGCTTAGTCAGTGGGGTGTTTGGGTTCTCAATTTCTCTTTGTACAACTTCCTAATCCATAGGAAGAAGGGTAGATTTCATGTTATGTTCTTATGAGGGGGTCAAAAAATCCAATAAAACCCGATGGCCGGAACTATCACATAGAAGACAAAAGGGAAGGCCAAAGAAAGGCCAAAAGAAGCACAGCCAGCAAGTGGGTGTATGAATTGCCATAATAAAATCAGTGGGCTCAAGAGAGAAGCCAGAGAGACCTAATTCCTTTAAGTTCATAGATTAATATTGTTAGTTTTACAGATGCAAACAAATTGTTGGAGACAAATGAATTTGAGTGTTGTTCTGTGGATCTACTTACTAGAAAGCCTCACAATAATTTACCTGTCCATGATTTCACTTCAGTAGGTGCTGCATTTCGTTGCCCTCTCTTTTAGGTGACACCCATGGTGTTGTACCAGTTCTGAGAGTATTACAACTACTTAAACTACAAACCTTCTTCCTTCTTTTCCACTGATTATAGAAATCCACTACACCAAAGAGTGTTTCGAACTACTATGGCAAACACAATGCAGACAAGATAGAAATCTTTGTATCGTAATAAGTTAGGCAGTGACTCAAATATTGGATAATACACATGAATGAGATAAGCCATATAATTGCAAATTCCTAACAATAGTAATATCCAACCATTGATTCACTATAGATTGGCTTTAAAGTAGTTCTCTTATTCAGGTTTTTGAATGGGAGAAAAAGCAACCAAACAAAACAAATCCCTACAAAATGAAACTTGCAGGTTAAAAGGTGGAAAGTTAGCACACAGAACAAATGGCTTATATTGCAACATGAAGCAGCACAAAGCCCAGGGAAACCTCAGTGAGGCTGCTCATGATGGGTAATATACTGAGAATCCCCAGGATGATATCACCCCAGGGCTGGTGCTGGACTGCCCCTAGCTCCACCATGGCCTGCCATGTGCCCTGTGACACACTCTGGCCTGTCAGCTTGCTCTATTGCCTTAATCCCCTCAATGCTTTACTGTCCCTCTGCAAGCTCATCTTGCTCTCAGTCTTTGCTTGTGACTTGGTGCTGCTCTGACTTGCTGCTGCAGGTGCCACAGTTGGGTTGGCTGAATGCTGATCTTCCAATTTCCATACCAAACCTGTTGATTTTAGGATGTCAATTTGGCAAAAACTCCAATTTCATGCTTAGCTTAAGAAATTCACATCTTGAGAGGTGGATGTCTTCCAAATCAAAATTATCACAACTGCATATTAACAGCCACCGAACAAAGAAGAAATGACTTCCAATCACTTGCACAGTCCCTTGAGAGCTCAAGATTCTTCAAGGAACAGAAAGGAGCAAAGAGAACATGAGGCCAGACATCCCCATGCAAACCATGTACTATGAAAATTGACAAAAGGATTTACATCCAATGATTGTGAATCAGTGATAACAGATTACTATGGTGTATATAGAAACCAGACATGGCACATGAAGGTCAACACAGACTGTCAGTAACTGAGCTTTGGGCCTCCGCTTGTGCAACAATAAGTTGTGGTTAAATGATTAGGCAGTCACCAGCATTTCACTTCAAAAGAGGCACATCCTTCTCCTCTTCTGCAATAACTTTCTCTTCATCCTCCACAGCCTCTCGAATTGCTTTCCGAAGACCAATCACAATGAAGAGATTGGTTAGTGTCAACAAGGATTCTGCCCCGCCATGTAGCCAATCCACATTTGACAGTGATGTTCCGTAGTGCACCTTTGCTGTAGCATGCCAAACCATCCCACAGCTCTGAGTTCAATCTTTTGCACAAATCCTGTTTCTCACATTGTTTCTCACATTTTCCCCACCGAGAAAGCTTTTTGCATCTGAAACTTCAACAAACATTTCAAACACATTTTTGCATGAGTAAATAAGTCAAGCATTTGTTTCACAAGAGCAAGTCCTTGGGAGAGGGTGAGTGAAAACTATTAACTCACCATAAATGCCTGCAGGAACTGCTCAACATGGACAAGAAAAATCCCAATCAGCCCACAGCAAAGATATTGTTCACATCCTAAGAGAGCTTCAGTTTTGAGGATAAGGAAAAAAGGACCAAGAGCAGAGTCTAGTTTCCCATCCTCTTGGAACCTTCCATGCCAACCCACTCAGCACCTGCACATTAACACAAACTCAAAGTAGACACAGTCGGCCACAGGTGACCAACTGAACTGGGATTACATTTGAGTTATTTTGTGCATACAATTACATGAGGACAGTAAGAGAGTCACCATGGAAGGGAGACTATGAGGGGATTGCAGACGATAGATGCATGGTATTCATTCTTCACAAGCTGCTCATCTAGAAGCTGTGGAGACAACTTTTGATCCCACTGTTGCCAATCAGATGCTCTAAAAGAAGAATGGATGCAAATGTTACAATTCTTGAACTGCCATTCACAGTCTTCACTATTGAAATTTGCAGATATTGGTGTTGCCAAGTATGACAAAGCAAATCAAATTACCTGTATAAACCCCCCTCAATCTTAACCCTATTGGGAGGTTCGACAGTGATTATTAGTAAGGATATCTTACTGAAGGGAAAAAAACTTCAAATCACATGCTCAGCTGCTCTGAGACTCTGAGAGCAAGATGACACTAACCTTCAAACACGGCTTGCATTATCGACTATGTATTCTTTTGAAGGAAAGAACTTATCGTTACAGTAAGAATTTGCAAGCGGATAGGGTTTATAACCACTACCAGGAAGGGCTTAGGATCAAGTGTATGAAGTGTATAGGGGATTTTGTACGAAACAGCGATTCTTGTCTGCGAATTTCGTAATCCCAGTGCAACGCTCTGCAAAGAAAATAAAATTGCTGGTTCGGTTCAAAAGAAGGCCATTGCTTCGATATAAATAAAGCACGTCAATGCCAACGGCCGTTGCCGCTGTAAAGAGATCTATTGTCTATGAGAAAGCAGACCCAAAGATGGTTGAAGAGGGACTTCGGCTAGAATTACTTGTAGCGCCAACAAAGGCGAGCAAGAAGTAGAAGCCGAAGAGCGTGAGCTTCGGCGATGTCTTAGACTTGGTGATGTGGTAAAGAAATCCAAGGTAGGGAAGCAAAGAGGATGCGAACAACGACGATGCTATTCCCTGCGAGTCGGAATTCGGGTTCCAAGGATCGACAGGCAGAAGAAACGCAATAACGGAAGTACTTTGCAACTTCACTCCTCTCTTCCTCGTAATCCTGCTTCCATGCAGCAGACGCTTGCAGCGCACAAAACTAGTCCAAGGAGAGCCGAGGAAGGAGCCCACATGACTGCTGCAAGACTGCGGAACGGAGATGGATGCAGTTGAAAGAATGTGAGGAAATTGGCACTGGCACATTAGAGCGGCCATAGTCGCCTCCACGATCTCCGCTGCTGTTGTGATCCTCCTGGGAGAAAAAATCGCAGGGAAAATCCTACAGGAACGTGCAATTCAGCAACAATCTTCAACAAACGACCAAACCCTATATCCTTAATGCCAAGGTTATCCCCTTATGGAGCTCATCCACGACCAAACCCTAAATTCCAAAGTAGGTGTGATATGAAAACCTGCCAAGCGTCAATAAAGCAAAGAACCCCAAAAATGGGGAGAAAAAGGTACAGGATGATGAACGACCCAAGTCTTGGCATAAAGAAGAAACCCCAACAAAAGGCAGATCGCAAGGGCAACATGAACAAATCAAGCACTCAAACCCACTTGCAAGCCCATATCAAATATCAAATAAGGAGAGGAGAGGAACACATGCAAGGACACTTAACTTAGAAGAACCCTCACCTATAGTAATAGCATGCCTTGAAATAGAGGCCACTTACACTTGTTGTAAAACCATTGACACCTTCTGCCTTTAAAATGAATATAAAACCAAAAGGGGAGGCTTCCAAAGCCCTTCGCGCTCCATGCCATGTTGGAACATCAATGAAGAAAATTGTCGACCTTTCAATGTAAACACCGAAAGACCTCTATGGCTAGAGGAAAAAAATGGTTTGTTGGGTATTGATCATGATAAAGGCCATTATTAACATGAACAACAATTGTAATGACAACCCCACGAGATACAATTGTTTGTGAAACCAAATCTATTCAAGTGGGGTCAACGATGATGATGTCAACCGACATCTAGACACCATCCATTAAAATTGCAATTTTTGTTGACCCACCAATGCAAGGACTAAAAAGTAGGCAACGAAAAACCGTGGGTTTGCTCACTAAAATGTGAAATCATGCATCCTTTTCAACAAATGTAAAAACATCTCACATAACATTATGGGAAATCATCCTCTCCTCACCATGGGCACAACAAAGAAAGTGGATCCCCATGGGGTCCAAAGGTTGACTATAAATGCAATGTGACAAACCAAATGCTAAAAGGTGTGGGAGGCCCAACCAATTTGTAATGCAATGGAAAAAACCTTTGAAGTTAATTGAAAAAAAATGATCATTAAGTGAGTACACAACCACATCCCTGCACATGGCCCCCCACAAGATCTTAGGCTCACTTGATGCAAAATGATGTTAGAAAAAAATGGTCATACAAATCTTTTAAAACATTCTTATGAAGTTGATTTGCTCCTCTCTTTGTTAATTGTTCAAAAGAGGAGACACACACCATTGTCACTGGGGGAAATAAGTTGTGCCAACTTCAAACAAGCTTAGAAGATAGTGAACTTGAATTATTTGCTCCTATTTCTTTCAATAAGAATGGGTGAAAATCCAATAGGAACCTAGAGGCAATGATAAGGGCAACAAGAGCCAAAGTCCTTAGATAGGCCCCTACAGTAACACCTTTTGCAAAAATGAAGCCTAACCTTCCACTAAAAATGGGGAGACAAACTTTTCGATAGACTAGAAGAGCCTAAGGACATTTATAAAAACCTAGGCCCAAAAGCCTTAAAAAAATTCCCAACAAAGCCGAATTGAAAATGAAAAGTTAACCTTAAAAATGCAAAAGAAAGGGAAAACAAGTAGATAGGAAAACCTTTAAGTGGAGCATCTAGAGATGATCCCAAATGCTATTTGGACATCCCTTAACCTTAGGAGCACATTAACATGATGAACATATTTATCCAAAGCTTATTGCATAAAGGAAAAGGAAAAAAAACCAAAACCAAATGGGACCCCTTGATCCTAATGTCATCGATAAGGTAACAAAGACTAGCTAGGAAGGCGAACCAAAAAGGTAAGCTAGAAGGGGCCTGAATCGAACAATTGTGAGATTGAATAGTCAACCTCACAAAAGCCAATTGGGAAACAAAATGATCGAAAACAAGGGGAATAACATAGGCAAGGTTGAGGATATGGGTGTTATCAACTAAAGAAGGGAAAAGACAAGAAGGAAAAAAAGTTTGAAGAACATTACAAAACACAAAAAATGAACAAGTGCATAAAAAGGCCCATTAAGGGGGTGATTTTGAAGTGTGCCCATAAAAGAAAAAATGGTAGATAAATATCTCCAGGGGGAGTGATGACTAAATAACAAAGGAAATTAAAAGGCATAAAAGGAACGAACAAAGTGGAAAAACTAAGATAATTAACCCCATGTTGTTCGAATTTCCTAGAAGATGGCCTTATATGACTCGATAATGTTGAAGGTGTTTGCTAGATCCACTTGAAGCACCACCTAATTGGGGTGGACATCTGAAATAACTCAAATACTCACTACTAGAATTCATGGTTTATCAAACCATACAACTTGACTAAATAATCCTTTTTGACCCTTAAACATATCCATTTTGATTGGAATCTAATGTTAAATGATAGGTGTAGTTTTTTATTAAGCAATTTGATCAACATGACCTATTCGACTAGGTGTCAAATTGAAAATTTAGTCAAAATGTATTTAAAAATGAATAACCCAATCAAAATGACATTGATTTAGTTAAAAATGACAACGGGTATTTGTATTACTTAGGTACCTTATAGGTTTCATTGGTCAAAATGGCACTTGGCTTGGGTAAAACAAAAAAACAAAAACAAAAAAAAACTAGGTGCCTTAAGTCTTGTTTAATTGGCATATACTAAAACATATCATTTTAAATATATTTTTTGATATTATTCAAATTAAAATCTGGAATCTTGAACTTTTTACAATTAATTATTAGTTAATATTTTAAAATTTTCATTTGTAAGTTATTTATTATAACCTTTAATATGTCAATTAGTAACAATATGACATATTACATTATTATGCAAACCAAAGTTTATTTAATCAATTTGTTGTTTACATTTTTTATTTGGAAAAATGTAATAAATATCATTTTTCAAAATCTTCAATTGATGTAATGTTAAGATTTTTTAAAATTAGTATTGATGATTTTAATTTATTATAATTATCATCGTTATTTATTTATTGACACTTTTTGAAAGTATAGTTACAATAAATTTTTAATGTATTTAATTACATAATTTTACAAAGTTTATTTCATTATGTTAATTTTTTGAAATTATTTTATAATACATTATAATAATGATTTGTAGTTATTAAATCAAATTTTTTCTGAAAATTAATTAATTATTCTTTGATTTTTTTTGTATTTTCGAAAATTATTTAATCACAGAAATTTACTTTAATTATTTGAATATTTTTTGACATAATCTAATCACCATAATGTTTTGTAATTCAATTACAGTAAATTTATGTAATTATTTAGTTATACTAGTTTTTAAAAACTATGTACTTATAATTATTTTAATCATTATTTGACTACCCTAATATTTTTAAATTAGTGAATTACACCAATTAAAAAAAATCTAATTACATTAATTTTTTAAAATTATTTTGTTACCTAAGTAAGGTAAAATAATGAAATTATTTAGTTATAATATTGGCTTAACATTAATTAAATATAAGAATTTTGTGAAAAAAATATTTTGTTTAATTACATGAATATGTGCCAATTTGTTGAGTAAAAATAATGATAATTAGCTAACTAATGATTTTAGTTTTGGCCAAGATATTTTAAATCAATGGTATTTGAGTTGAACACGTGAGGTTTATGAGCAAACTAGAAATGAGTAGGTTGTGGATATGTATGTGACACCATTTGAAGTGGATTATGGTTCATGGCCACAAATGCTTAAATGGTGATATTGGTTGTATACGCACATAAATTTGTTAATCATTATTATAACTAGTGTGAACCTAGTGCATAATGCAACCCCCCTGGTGGACAAAACCCATAAAAAAAAAACAAAGGTCCGGGCAGTTTAACTGACACAGAATACAAAACCCATCAAAAAAAAAAAAAGGTCCGTGCTAGCCCGGGCAGTGCCCAGAAACTGCCCGGACAAACGGACGGACAGACAGACAGACAAACATACATGTAACTTTAATATATAAGATAATGATTAATTATTGTTGGTAGAATCCATCCACTTGTCCAAAACCACTTGGTAGACCACCCTAGTGATATATATATATTGACACATTCCACCATAATGCCATAGCTAAAATGGTTAGTGGTTGGAACCACGTGATCTCTTAGGTTTGAATTGACATTTGGCACTAAACATAAACTTGACTTCTAGCCTTGGATCTTGGACTTTGACATTATCAATTGTGTTAAGGTTCTTTACCTTCTCTATGATCATGACCACACATGTCGACAATGGAGTGCCCAAATCAATTGCGTAGCACCTTGGCATGGATTTGAATCTTGACATTGTTGATAGTGTTATTGTATCTATGATAAGGCTTGACAACTACTTATAAAAATGGTCAATATTAGTCAATTTGAATCTTGGTCTTGACATTATCGATGGTATGTATCAGAATTGGTCTTTATATTGCAAGGGGTCAATGTTCAACATGGCACATTTGCCCTCTTGAAGTGGGCATGTTAAAGCAATGTGAGTTATTTGTGGACTATGTTATTATTCATACATGAATGCAGCTTGAGTTTGCCATTAGATGCACACATATCAAGCTATGGGCCATATGGATTTTTCATGTTTGTAGAGGGCCAAATTGAATTAAATAATATATAGTTTCCAAAGAATGCAATTCTTGTTGAAATTTGATATGTTGCCGGGTGTTGTGTAGGCTAGAATAATGAACATGAAGACAACTAAATGAAATTCTTTCATAGGAATGATTAGCCATTTAACATGTGCATTATATATGGTATTTTATATATTGCCCATTTCATTAACGAGGGATGTGATCCTAGCCATTATGCACTCCACTCATTTTCTAATGGATTGGAACAATTCCACTGTAATAACATTATAATGATATTTTGCCCAATTTAGTGGAATTGGCCAATGAACGAACTTGCGTGGATCAGAATTTCTAATGGAATCCCAAACCAAGGATGGAATTAATTGAACTTTGGACAAGATGCTTATAATGGTTGACTAAGTAATTAAAGGAAATTGTAAGGGTTAGATCAATGCATGAGAATATTGTGGTTCTTCTAACAAAATAAGTGTTTCTTTTTTACCATGGTAATATTTTAGTAGAAATGTTACCATGAACTATTATAATCTTGTGCAAATTAATGCAAACGAGCAAAAATCTATGATATGTACATTTGTGGTTTCCCAATAATAGTTCCATCCATCTGCATTGGATTTTGTGTAGTTGGATTTTGTGCATTATGGCATTTGTCAATTCAATTTTGTGTAGTACAATTTTGTGTGGTTGGATTTTATGAATTGCAATTGTTTGATATGGGATTTTGTGCAATGTGCAGGATATGTGTTTCTTTGTGTTCAATTATGGGGTATGACATAATTGACAACATTGAGGCAATCATCTTGACTAAGTTTTACAAGGCAGGAAAATGGACTAGAATAAGCTTTTTGGAACCTAATTTGCAACCAACTTCAACTTAACTTTGCAAACCCAAGTTATGTTATTTAAGGAGGTGAAGCGAGTTGGGGGTTAACACTATTGACATTTCAGGGAATATAGTGTGAAATTTTTGTTATGGTGACATGACCTAGAAGATAGTGGAGACAACACATTAAAAAATGAATATGACACTTTTTCCATGGCTGAATATGTTGTCATGAGGGTTGATGAAGGGACAATGGGCATTATTGGAAATATTTTATTTCAAAATTATTCATGTGTAAGGTTGTGGGCCTCCTTCATTGTATTTTTCAAAAGTGAACATTTGTAGTATGTATTCTTTGCATATGGAATTAATTCCTTGTGGTTTAATGTGTGTTACAATTTGGTCTAGTGGCATAGTTTATCTTCTAGATCTATTGCAACACATATAACTTCTTGCACCAATCATTTGGTTATGAACTTGGGAACCTTGGCTCATGAATTTTGGAAGCATGGTGAACTTCCATTTGAGCATAATGAACACAAATTCCTTATGTTTGAATGGAAGCCACACCATGCTTCCATTCAAACATGAGGCGTTAACTCGATACATCACATGTAAGTTTTGGTCAATACTATTATGGATTGGAAGTCTGGGGCACTTGATGTTTTTTTGGTCATGAATATGTATATTCATTTTTGTCTAGTATAATTCATGTTGGGCAATGGTTGCATTTCTTGGTATTATGTGAACTATAACAATATTGTTGGGCTTAATGTTGAATATGAAATGCTTGATGATCTTGTGTCACCACTAATCTGAAGGAGTAATGTGTAAATTGATGTAGGGCTTTTAATGTAGTAGATTTCATTTCTATTTGGTCCATGTGTTGCGATCAACATTGAAATACACTTGGAGATATCTTGTGTTATTTTTTGGGATCAAAATTGTTGTTGATGGTGCTTAATAATAAGATCACTAACACGAAGAAACATCCACAACAATCTTTCATCTAATGGCACTTGTTTTTACTTGCCAACAAAGTTTGCAATTGTGATTATCTTTGTGAAAAATCTTCACATATAGGTGTGAGATGAATGTCTACTTCCATGTAAAACATGGGGATTCATAGGGTTGGTAAATATAAACCCTCCAATATATTGTTGTGATCTATTATTTATATATGTTGAATTAATTTGGTAGGTTAGTTGATTTGTTTGGATAATCTAGACTAAAGAAATTAAATATCATCCTTTTTGTCAACATGAGAGTGCTAAGAATTATTAGACTAAAGAACAATTCAAGAGGAATATCTTTATTGGGAGACCTTTTGGGTGTATATGTGTTGGTAAATATGAAAACGCCCCAAGCCATTATTGCCTCTTCCACATTCAATAATAGTGAAGGTAGATTGTCACTTCAGTGAGGGTAGTGTATGGATTGCCTTGCTATGTAAATGATCACATTTGAGTGAAAAACAACAAAATGACATTTGCCAAAATGAGCAATCTTGCTCCTAGAGATTAATGAACACGTGTTTGTGCTAATATTGTAAGAACACCAAGTAAACTACACCTAGTTATCCAAGGTTAATTAGTATGTGAAATTGGACATAATGCATGCACACTCCATATTTGACCTTGCACACATATGCCACACATGCACTTGGGATGGGTGGGTTGTGTCTTAGTTCCATCTGTTGGCATGTTGCATGTTAGTGGTGTATATACAAGGAATATAAATAAGTTTAATTTTTAAAAATTCACCTAAAAATTGCATGCAATCAATGTTAACACATTCACTCACCTTCCACTTAGGTATTCATGAAGGGGGCATTGCATCATACAATAGTTAAGAAGCTAGCATTGTCACAATTGCCTTCCACTTGCGTCAATGTATGGTGGAATGGCATGAATCCCATTCCACTTAGGTAGTAAAAAGGTGGCATTGTCATGTTCCTTTCCACTACAACCATTATATAATGGAATGGCATGAATCCCATTCCATTTAGGTAGTAAAAAAGGTGGCATTGTCATGCTCCCTTTCACTATATCGAGGTAAGGTGGAATGGCATGAGTCCCATTCCATTGAAATTGAATTTGAGTGGAGTGTGTAGTGGCGTAGGACCTAGTTTTCTAGTAGCGCCAAGAAAATGAATTTTCCCACCATAATGACCATGAGAAGGAACCATCAACATAAATTCCTTTCATTTCCAAATAATTAACCTCTTTAATGTAGTTTGATAGTTTAGACTTCACCAATTTGGAAAAAATTCTTAAAGGAAAGTCTTCAAGGGGTGTGGATTTAAGTTAGTAAAGTCCAAAAGTTTCAATGGCATCTATGACCAAAAGGTTATGAATACTTGATTTTTCGAGATGGTGGATTATATCCATGTCATGAGAGTTGATCAAAATTTCATGGTGGAGAAAGATGAACTAAGAAAGTGGAAAACCATGGCTATTCTCGGGAGTTCTTGAAGAACAACATTGAGTTGAAGTTCATCCCAAAAAATTCTGATTACATTTCAATGTGCAAATTTCACAGCCTTGAAAATGGGCCAAATGATAATTTGCAACAATATTTAGAAATGTATACTAAGCTCATGTTGGAGATCAATTACATACATGTACTTAATTGAGTGTGCCACTTTGTGATGGGATTTCTGACTTGGGCCGAATGGAAATTGGAAGAAAATTAGTTCCATTGTCAAAAGCCATCACAAAAATGAAAGGGTTTTCGATGTGGGGCATGGTGAATAGTCTAGCCCCAAGAAGGGAGACAAGTTCCTTAACAAAAAGGCATGTTGTGAAAAGGAATGAAACTATGGGCATGAAACTTTGAAAAGGGAAAGGCCTAAACATTTCTTGGTTATAGCCAAGGAAAAGGGAATTTCTTTCAAAAAAGAGGCTCACTAGACAAGGGGCCAATCCCAAAGGAGAATTTATTGAAAATTTGAAAAGGCCATGTTTCAATGTATTGAAATGGGTCATGATTCAAAAAATTGCCCCAAATTAAAATAAGGAAATTTAAATTCTAAGGTTATTTTCCTATTCATCAACTTGGCATGAGGTGAAAGCAATCATTTCATTTTCCTAAATGGTAAGATCACTAAGCATAATTTTTTTATTTGTTGGACACAAGAGTTTCACACTCCTTTTTTATTCAAGAAAAAGCTGAGTGGATCGAGCTAAATCAACTATTAAAGCTCAAGTCACCCATCAATGTGCATTTTGTGTGATAATTTTTAATTCATTATTTAGTGTGTTGGAAAAAAAATGTAATGTAATGCATCATGTCAGTATGCATAATTAGTTTAAGCATCAAATTATGTTATCATTGTACATCCCATGATACATATGTAATTGTCTTGGGGCAATTTTTGCTCAAATAAGGAATTGTCACATGTATTAACGTAAGCAAATGCAAGACAAAATTTCAAAATTCCATGGACAAAAAACTACCAATTTTCAACATTATAATTAGGGTAAAATAAATGTTAATGTATAAAAAACACAAATACACTACTAACATGAGTTTAAAAAATCCATTGAGAACTACTAAACAATGTTACATCATTTTTTCAAATATGACAAATATATGGTTGCATATGAAAAATTGACGCTTAGTATACATTTACTACCTTTAAAAAAATTCTAGCCAATTAATATTTGGCATTTTGTTTTGGGTCCATTGAATATTTTTTAAAGCTTTCAATAGGGGTTATATTGCAAATTAAGGTGTGTGATCACATTTTTCAAATTGAAGCAAAACATGTTTTTTTTTTTGGATTTTTCACAAGTTCATTCATTTTTGCATTTAGGCATTTTGAAATAAGTTTCTTAAACTATTATGAACCTCCCACATGTCATTGCACATTGGAATTCTAAGTTGTTTGTTGATTGTCACATTGAACATAAGGGATGGGGCAATGTTATTTTTTAAACAAAAAATATGTTGTTGGCAAGGTTGCTTTGGTATTTATTTGTTACAAAGTTGACTTGATAGACATACATAAGAATGTACATGAACTTTTGGTTTAAAATTAGTTTCAAGGTATAGACGACATTATTCCTAATATTAAAATCTTGATTCTTACACAAACCTCCATATTAAATATTGTAATACTAGCCCTAGATTATGTTATATTGCTACCCATTATTTTATAGTATCAAAATTTCAATAGACAATGCATAATGTCATTTTTTTTTGTCATGACTACTTTTGGTAGTAATAAAAATCATGGATTTATAATCCATCCCTTTCTATAGTTAAACATAATTTACATTACATCAAAACCTAACTTTCATGACTAATGCCATCACAATGACTATAATGTTAAAAACTTAGTTATGCTTATGACCATATGATTAGGACAACATGCCAACTTTATGACTACATGTCTACATACATGATTATGTAGTGATAATTACACGGTTGTGTAATCATAAAGACCATGTGAGCTTCATGAAAACCATGTTTTGACCAATAAGAAAAATAAATGGACATCTATTTAATTAAAATTAACCATGAGGACCCAATGGTAAATTTTTAAATAAATTATTTTTAAAACCCCAAATCCATTTAATTAAATCCAACATCAACATAATTAAAAATTGGTCAAAACCCAAACCATGTTGAGGTATATGTTGTAAATAGGTAGGTATAAGTGATACGTAGGTAAATAAGTAATAATACTTAATTTATAGGATGTAGATAGTTTGGGGGTTGGTATTTAGTAGGGAGGTAGATAGGTAAACTAGGTGTATCAAAATATTGACCATCTACTTATTTACCTATTACTTACTTGCTTAAATAAGTAATGTAAAAAACTGTGAAATAAACATGTGTCCATAATAATATCTTGATTTTTTTATTCATTCATAAAGGTGTAGTGCATTGGTTAAGGACTTGGTTATTCTTTTGGTTATTTTCCACTTGTGATAGGTTAAGTAGTTAGGTTAGTATTTTATTTTGATAGACAAGTAGCTAGGTAGGCTTGATAATTAACTAGGTATTTTTGAAAATTAACATACACCATATATTTTCATTTTCCATGATCATAGTTGTAGGAATTATAACATAAACAATTAATGCCACCCCAATGATGAATGAGAGTAAGTGACGAGTGTGAATTGGTTACATAATTATTTAATTATTGAGGAATATATGATTACATAATTTGTAATCATAAAAATCAACTTTTGGTGTGTAGTGCTATCACATCATCTTAATAAACAAACCAATTGGTTTTTAAGTAGCCACCTTCAAGAAGTCATTGCTTTGATATAACATGTGAAATCAAAGGGCATTTTTTTAAAAATTATGAAATAATGGCATATTTTGAGTATGCTTAAAGTATATCTAAGAATATATTAGGTATATTTTTAAGTCTATTTTCATAATGAATTATATGCACCTTGTTTACATTTAAGTAAATAAACAATTTTACATTTTTTCAGTAAGTTACGTCTTTTAATATTATTTTCCATGCCATTTGGAATAAAATGGAAATGAACTTTTTAGGGTAGTTGCCTAAATGGGCAAATGTGACTTTTATTAATGTGTTTGCACCCATGGAGACAATGAAAGTAATCATTAACAACCACATGACTTTTTCTTCTTTTGTACACTTTGAAGGTTCATAACATTTGGCATGATGTATCCCTAAGGAAGTCTCATTTTGTATATTGTATGAAAAATGTGAGGTAAAGGGGTATTTTTTGGTACGTTGTGAAATAATAAATATCTAAAAAATCCATTAAACCTAAAAATATTTTCAGAATAAAATTTGTACACCCTATTTACACTTAAGTAAATTATGAAATTTACATTTAAAAAATGAGTTGCATTTCACATGTTTTTGCATGCTTGGGAAAAATGGAAGTAATTTCCCTTGTTGTGTACCATATTTTTCATTAATAGTATTGCATCACATAATATACAACCTAAGTTTCAATGAAATGTATAAATCTACTTTTTAGATGCCATAGACTATGCTTAGGTGTGAGATAATTGTCATTAATTATAAAGAATACTCAAAGCCAAACCTGATTTGCCTTATATTTGTGCAACCAATAGGGCATTAATTTATACTAGTGGTGTTTTCAATGTCATAATCCTTCAATGTCTTAACATTTTGCAATGTAGGATATCATTGTTTCAAATTTTGGGTCAATGCAAGTTACAATGGACCAATTTTGGGCCAAAGTCCATATCATAGTGTAATTTATTATTATTTTTGACTATGTTCAATGACATGATGTAGGTATTTTTTGCATGCTTTTGATTTGTTCTTTTGTCCATAAAAATTGAAGAAAATTATAGGTTTTGATTTTACGTGTGCAAAATTATAGAATAAAATATTCATTTTTCAATGTGTTATGGACTTTTTGAGAAATCCATGTTTTTAACCATAGAAAAAAGTTCATAAATATTTTTTTATGATTGACATGATGCGAATATCTTTAGACTTTTTATTGACCCATTGCCTTACTAAAACCAAGGCTTAATATGCACAATACAATCATTGGATCATTTTGAAGTTCAATGTATTGAAAATTGTTGTCGAGATTATAATCCATTAATATTTCAACTTTAAAAGTCCATAGTTCTTACCATTATACAAATTGTGCATAATAAATATTTTGAGCCCATGTACATATTAAGCTAATAATTATTGCTTTGTTAGGATAAGGAGTTGATGAAAGCCCAAAATGCAACAACTTACTTTAGTTGCAATGCACACCCTATTTACTTTGATTTTGGAACCCAATTTTATTTATTTTTTGTATATATTTTTTCATGGAAATAAACCAAATGGTTAATGTTTGTAATGACTATATGGGTGCTAGACGTGATCTTCATCCTTTGAAATGTGATTTAGTATTGAACTTTTTGTTGTTGTGTTTTTAAAATTAAATTTGAACATTTCATTTATGATTTTTGAAAATCATGCACAATCATAATCTTCAACTAAATTTTTAAATTCATATAAATATAGCCAAAATTCAGTGCGAATAGAAAAATGTAAGTCAAGTTTTGGGGTGTTTTAAATATGTGGATATTGAAATTTTAAATAATAATCAAGTGGGGAGAATATAAAATTCCATTAAATGATAATCCCAAAAAATATTGTTTTCCATGCACATAAAATTAACACATAGGGTCCATTCAAGGTTGGGGTTTCAAAAAAGGAAAAAAGGACTCTAGGACTTTTGTAAACTACTTTTTGCAAATAACATTTATTTGAAACAAATTCAAGTGAAAAAAATTGAATTGTCCAATTTAAGATAATTCATGTGATAATGATTATTTTTCACATGCATACATAATTATGTATCAATATTTTGGTTTATAACTATAAACACAAAAAATCCCAAAATGAATTTCAATGGACAACCAAACATGTTTGTTGCCAAATTTATTTCTTGCACATGTGACCTACACCTAAAGCTATACACTTTGAACATGCGTTGAACATAATGTTTTTGCCAAATGGTTAAAAAAATGAGTCCTTTGCCTTGTAGCCCTTTCTTTCAAAATTTCAAGACTTTGAAGTTTTTGTATGATTTGATTTTTCATCAAGTTCACCCATTGAACATGTGCTTTCATAGAAGGGGACACATTTTTGTTGTACAAAAAGTTTGAAATCAATTGTATGATTTTATGCATTCCTTTTGATTACTTAAAAAAAAAGTGTAGTTGGGACATTTGATATAGTTAATTTAAAGGGGGTTTAAAGGATTCAAAATGACATTACATAGTATCAAAAAAAATTATGAAATATTTTTTAATTTAACAAGACATCATTTTATCTATTGACATACAACAATCCACTAAAACTATAATAATGTAAGATAAACAAAAATTCAAAGTTGTCCTTTATAGTCTTTAAAAAAAAGTCACTCCTTTTTGGTACCCTAGTTGTGTATGGATCCCATAGTCTCCCCCCCAAGGGTAAATTGTTATTTTTAAAAACCTTTGAATGACTTGGAATGCATTAAAAATTACCTAATCATGAACAACAATTATCCACACCTTTACATAATAATATAGTGTGAATTTTTGGGCCATAAGTATCTTTGGTCATTGTAAAAATCACAATATTTTAATCCATCCCTTTCTATAAGCAATCCAAATCTACCTCATCATCTTGGAAAACAAACTCATTTTGTTTTAACTAATCCCCTTAAGTTGTTAATGTGGTTCCTTTAGTCCTATTTGCACCTTGTTATATAATTAGGTAGTGATATAATAATGTGTTAAAATGTTAAATTGGACAAGTGTTGGATAATGATACAATTATGAGTGATGACCCAATATAGGGTTTTTGGGTGTGACAACATTGCATTTGAAAAAAAAAAAAAAAAAAAACTTTGCATGACTTTTGATATACGTTGATACATACAAGTAGCACAGAATGAAACACAAATATGTTGCATGGGCTAAGGAGGGACATTCTCATGAAAACTTTCTTGACCTTTAATCTTATTTTAGTTGAAGTTAATGCACTATTAATGAGCTTGATGGAGGATTCAAGGTGTGCTTCGATTTTTCACATCAAAGCAATTGCAAGAAACACAACTCCATGTTTCCTTAACCCAAAACAAATAATTATTATTATAAACATTGCAATCTGAAAGTAATTCAAATCATATCCCAACTTTGATGGTTTTAGGTTTCCTTGGCCATATATTTCCTCATGAAATTGGTTTTGGAGGGTTGCCAAATATAAGTAAACTTATGATTTACCATGTTTAAAAGACTAATACCAAAATTCGGAAATATGGACATGAGATCCCCACTTTAACTTTTTCTCCTCTAAAATTGATATATTACATATTTAAATTTAAATTTGCGGGGATTAAACATGAATTATTTTAATTATGTATATTTGTGAAATCAAATTCATTCATTTTAGGTCCCTCTTTTGTGGACTATGTGAAGGTTAGAATAGAAATAATATGAACAAAGAGACTCTATAAAATACACACACATATATGTTTGAACTATTTATTTGAATTAATCAAGAGCAAACAAAATTGCGTTGAAGAGGGGTCCCATGAGGGAACTATAAAGGTTGAAAATGAAAAGCAATTGTGAACCAAGTATCAAATTTAGTTTTCTTTCTCAAAACTAGGTGGATGACACATAAGATAACACACATTGTAATTGTGAAAAACAAGAATGCAAGTAAGAATGAGTTCACATTAAGAGTCACAAAAGATTCTTGATCCTTAGGTATAGTAACCATACACGGAAAAAAAGTTCAAAAAGAGAAAATAAAAGTCAAAGATGGTGCATCTTCACCTTTTACCAAAGAGTTTCCCTACAATATAGCCCACTGAATCACATGCTTGTGAAATCAAGTAAATGCCTATCTCTGGAGTGATTCCTTTCTTTCTTTCCCTTGTTTCTATTTCTCCTCCATTATCTCTTTCTTGAGTCTCACCCTCTCTCTCTCTTGCATCTTTTATGTCCATTGTTGCTTTCTCTCCCTCAGCTTTCTTTCCCTTTGTTGTCTTCTTCTTACTTTGTCATCTCTTTTTTTTAATTGCCCCCTTTCTTGTTTGTTTCTTTGCTCTCTCCATCATCCCCTCTCTCATCTCTTTCTTTGCTTTCTTTGTTACCCCCTCTCTTTCATCTCTCTCATAGCTATCTCTTTGTTACATTTGAAATAAACACAACAAGACCATAAAAATGTAAAACTAAAGAAAGACAAACTCTAAACCCTAATCCCCAGCATACTTGACAATCAAGGCATGGCACATCAATGCATGGTCAATAGGGGCATGACAATGGTGATGCATTTATACATGGCCATGGGGCTATGTTCAATACACTGCTATATTGATACCTTGTTGGTTTGACACACTACCATGGATTTCACCTTAGAGGGGTGATTTTCAGCCATGCTAAACATCTTTTGTGAAGGGCAGTCTGGGCTATTGTAGGCCCCTGAAGTTAAAACATGATGATCATTTTATGCTGGGCACAAGTTGCTTGTTTCGGCATGTTTGTTGGCTCTGCATGGCTGGAAGAAACTTAGAATTGGTGTAAGATTTTGGGCTGAATTTTGGGTCGAACTTCCAAACAAATGTGCATGTGATAGATAGTGGGAGACCAAGCTGTAGTCTGTAGGTTGCTTTTGTGATCAAATTCAATTTTGCTGTTGTTTCACCTAATCATCTTTTAGGGTTCAATCATGTCTGATGATTTTGTTTCGAACTTGCCACAAGGGCACAGCCATCACACAACTAGCTGCTTGTTAGAATTTGCCAGAATCTATATCCTCTGAGAGACTTCCAAGTTTTCTATTAGTACCTTGGGCAATCAATGTTCTGTGCAATCAATCTTTTATTATCTTATATAATAAACTTATAATATGCAAGTACACCTTTATTTGCAGCAACTTGGACCATAGGCTACTTCTTGTTATCTTCATGTCAGGGGATGAGACTATAATATGCAAGTACAGCTCTGGCTTCAGCATCCTATCCTGCAGAGCTTCAGATTCTTTGTCAAACTATTAGCAACATGCAACATTGTAAGTTTCTAAAAGAAAAAAACTCTGATCATGTTACAAACCTTTTTTGCAGAGGATCTGGTCCAAGCCAACCACAGAATCAAGTTCACCACCAACAAGCAACCACTGAGTATTCAGAGAGTTTTCAACAAGCTGAAAGGTGTGCAAAGGTTACTGCAAACACAGAGTTTTGGCCAGAGTGAACCAACAGCCACCAGCACACCATCCCCTGGAAGCCCCTATGACTCAGATCCCCAACTGAGTCGAGGTTGGGGTTCACCTCGGAAACCTATCCTGCAGGTAGTTAGGAAGGATAATAGATTGGGGCTACTAGGTATGTAGATGAATGTACATGGTTAGATCAAGTTGAGGGTTAGTGAGTTCTTAGTAGGTAGGTAGCAAAATTAGAAACTGAGCTGACCACCACCATGGTTATCTAGGGAACTGGAGCTCACTGGAAAAGTGTTTCCTGCCCACCCACCACCCATCTTTTGTGGTGTGCTGCTGGCTGTGCTTTGCTCTGGAGGCTTTTGTCCCATCTTAGTGCAGCTCTTTTTTCTTCTGAAAGCATAGTTATAGCAACTACATCCAACAGCAACATTGTCAGTAAACAAAACAGAGCTGAAGTCCACATTCCTGACAAGACCCAAAAAGTAGCATGCAAAAATCTTCTCATCAGGTAGTTAGTTGATGCTTTCAATGACTTCAATGACAAGAGAAACCTACTCATTCTAACCACAATACAGTTTCTTCAGCTCCTAAATCAGCTTCATTTCAGGGAAAACAAAAGCAAACACATTAAAAGATTTTGACAACATGCATTTGTCTCTCCCACGCTCTTTCAATTAAGTGAACCCCCAGTCATAGTTTACCAGTCTGCCTGTGAATGTACCTTCAGTGGAAGAGATAAATTAGTAGAGCTAGTATTCACTTCACCTCTGAGGAGCTTGTCAACCAGAATTTCTAAGGGCAGCTTACTCCAATAGCAGTGAGACAAAGTGCACTTCTTCCAAAACTGTCATCATGAGTCTGACAGCTACAGAATCCTGCCAACAAGAACTCTGAGTTCTTGAATGGAATTTCCCTCCTCCACAAACTGTTCAAGCATATACAAATTGCTAGTTTGGTGATGAGGAGCTCAAATCAAGATAGTAGTGGAGCTTCCCCCAGCAGACTGCATTTTTTGTTTCTTGTTGACACACCACTCCTTCCATTGATATTCAATCTCCAGAATATGAAGACATATGTAGCAGAAATCCCCATCTCCAAAATGTTATGATTCTTCTCATCCAGCCTCTCACTTTACGACATAGGTGCTGAACTTCCCTACATCTGGTCTCACACATGCCTGCAGACATGCCTGGCGGCAATCCTGGAGGCAAAAATGAAAACACAGGAGAAATGATCAGAACCCTAAATCATGCACACGTTCTAACATCATTGATTGCTTATGATCCAGAAAGAGATAAGCATGGAATCTTCTTTCGTGACTCCAAATGAGGTGCTTTATATACCAGAAGTAAATGTAAAACAAAATTTGAACACACTGCTGCATTCATGCAGTTTTACCAGGCTATTTGCAAGTTCTATTTGTAATAGTTGTGACACACGACTCTACAAGTTGCAGAAGCTGATTCCCATAGCAAATGTGATTTTGACAATCCATATAGTACAGGCTTCGTAAGACCTTGCCGATCCATTGTAACAATGCAGCCATTGCTCCCATCAACCAGTACATAAAAAAGACATCCCTGATCTTCATCTTCTCTATTTTTTGTTAACCGATTATGTTACATACTTCAAATTGAGATATACTTAGATGTATGCACGATGTGTTTCAATTGTAAAGAAGCATACTCTCACGTAAGAGCCCTCTAAGAAACTGACAACCAAGTTATTCAACACAAGTCAAGCCAACCTCAATCAGGACCTCAAATAAGGAAACTGACAACAGTGTTTCACTCCAATAAATTCTGGCGTATGTATGCCTCTGAATACTTGCTCAAGAATTTGCATAATGACAAGAAACACATCTGATAAGGTGGGCAATAATAATGGCACGGACCTGATAAGCAGTACTGGAATTTGCATTCTGGCTAGCCCTCTCACAAGCTGCCCCACACCCTGTTTCACAAGCATCCTCAACTGAAAGGTAGCAACAAGTTGTGTCACCCTGTGTGGCCATGCTCTGCTTGCACAAACCTTCTACCTGTAGGGCAAGTGTCAGGTTACATACATGTGTCAGGTGTCTCTATGATGTTTTCTACGGCATAATAGGCTATCTTGATCTAGTATGTCACTCTTGAAAAACTGTTCCATTTACAACATCATCATCAACATTTGCAGAATGAGCAAACAAACTCATGACGAACACATGACAATATTACATTTGCAACTTATTAGATCGAATCATTCACTGCCCTAGACGTCCTCGCTATCCTTGGAGAAGTCTGAAGCGATTTTCAGAAAATTTCTCCAACTGTTCAAAAAGCAATCGATTCAAATCGACACCAGATTGACTAAAATTGTTGCAGACAGAAACGGTACACATTTTTTCCGGGATGGCGTAGATTTGAAGAGCTGCTCCAGTAGAGGTTCTAATTACAAACTACATCGGAGAGTACTGTCTGCGACTAGGTACATCCGTTCCCTGTCAAATAAAATACTTGCCTTAAGGTCCCGGCTTTCATGTTTCTATGGTTTTTTCAAGAAGTTGTACCTCTTTCCTCGAGTCAATCCAACATGAAAGAATCACCACCAAACAAACAATCGTCCGGATACGAAATAAGCATAATACAGTAATTGAAAGCACAAGACTTATTTCAATTTCGGCACTACCAGGAACTTGACATTTGTGGATGAGGAGGAGGAGGAGCTTGGTTCTGTTACCTGAACAAAGACGCGAATAGTGAAGCGCCCTATCTGCTCGAGCGCAGTGATTCCCTTCACAGCTATTCTGCGGTAATCTACGAACTGGTTCGCCATCTCAATGCCAAAAGCAGTACGACACACAAATTTGCTACTTACTTGGACAACAACCAAAGCCAGTCCGGGACCGTCCCTACACGGTCTTTGATCCCATTCTTGCTACCAGGCTCTACTACGATTCTTGAAACTGCCAGAGAGTGAGAGAGAGGAAAAATCCTTCCCAGAGAGAAAAAAACTTATCAAAATCCTTTACTGTGAAACAGCAAGGAACATTATCGAAAGTTTACTTGTTGGCTCGATCTCTAACCTCGAGTCGGTGTCTCTGTTCGATTTCTGCTCTTAAGACGTGACACAAAAAGATATAGAGCTTAAAAAATTTGCTCTACCGAGAACACGAAGAAGGTAGCTGGAAGGTGGTCATCAAACATAGCCCGAAATGCGTCTTCCCGAAATGAGTCTTTCTTTCTGCAGAAACACAGTTCACGACGATCGTACTTAAAGAGCCTGAGAAGGTGGGATTGACGCGACGAGCTCGTCTTTCCTTCTTCACCGCCACCGTCATCGCATGGCCCACCTCCTCTGCGCGAAGAAGTGCATTCCCGCTCACGCACGAGTTGGTCCGGAAGACAAACGGCGACATACACTCGCTGCACATTCCGAAGCGTAATGGGTCGTTCGACAGCCACCATTCGGCCATAATTGACGTATACACTATCTGATTTCTTATTCACATTAATATGGTCTGGTTTTTATCCATACGCTACTTTTCTTTATTATTTCTTATTTAGAAAAATACCACTTTATTAGGTATATAAGTAGGTACGCTATAACCAGTGTTGCTTTAATTTCTTTTGTGAATTTTCGCACTTGGCCACTCGCCAAAAAAAATTCGTTGGGAATTGAACAAAGGGTTTTTAGGAAAAAAATACACAAAAGTTGCCACATTTTTAGGGGGAAAAAAAAAGTTAGAAATGGTTAGACCGTGAGTTCAAGTAGGTCGCCAGAACTAGGCAAGATTTCCAAAAAAAATTTCTACTGTCCGGTCTGACCTGTAGCCAAATTTGGTGGATGAAGGCCAGTCCACCTGCTTGACAGATTTGGAAACAACAAATCCTCATTATAACCAGTGTTGGGCAGGCTCTAGGTTAGGTTTTGGGGTATTTGGATCAGTGTTTTTTATATGGAATTCTTGTTTGTAATCAAAATGCTGATCATCCTTAGGAAGATTTAGCCAAATCTGGTTAATAAATCAGAAATAAAATATAAATCTTCCATCATCATTTTACATGTATGGCTATAAAATCAAAACTAAATATGCAAATCTGGAGATATTTTCTTTTCTTTTCCCCTCACTTTTGGCAACTAAAAGCCAGTGTTGGATGGTTCTTTTAGGCAACAATGTTGGTTCTTTGCTGGTTTTCAGACCCGTTATATAAGTATATCACTGATGGTTCCCATTTGGTAACAGAACCTAGAAAAATGGGGGAAAGAATTGGCAACCCTTTGACAGTTTTGAAATACCTGGAACTGCTTGGTTCTTTGATTTCGATTTTTTTGAAACACCATGGTTCTTTGATTTTGATTTTTTCAACCAGTCTTTGAAAAATCCAAGAACTGCACAACACTGCTGAAAACCCTCCAAAATCACTTACTCATTAAAATTAAAATTTTTAATTTCACATTTTGGTGAAACTTTGCCAATAAAAAAAAATCTTAATTCAGATAATAAGTTTAGAGTTATCTTGAAACTAGATTTGAATCCAGACCAGACCATGAAATGGTCTTTTTAAAAAATGGAAACCCAAACTGAGAATGGGCTGTTGTCCCTTTTGAAACATGTGCAATAAGTATAATGCTTTCTAAAAGTGTCATGAAGCCTTGATTTTGAAGTTGTGACAAATTGAATTTTGGACAAACCTTACGAGATAAATTGTAGCGGTGTTGGGTGCATGCTACATAATTACCAAAAAAAAGTAAAAAGTGTCATACCCTTTTGGTTTAGTCTTAATACAGAATTGGACACGATTTGTACTTCTAACTCAATGAACTACCCTAAGTTCAATGCATTGGGGGTCTAGACTCTAGAGTCTAGACAAATAATAGTCACTGTCCAAATCCATAGTAGAAAAAAGCTTTTAAAGGGGGTGAAAGGATGCAACTTTGTGAACTGCATCTCAATTGCTTTACTTGAAGTTATGGAGAGAAAGAGAGAAAATACCAATCACGACCAAAGAGTGGCTTCCCCCATTTTTTTCCCAAATTAGCCACCAAAAAGCTTTTCAAAGAGCATCTTCATCTACTTTCTCTTTCTTGTTGCAACAAAACACCAAGATATCTTCTGAAATTTGTACCTCATGAGAATCTCGTGGAAACTAGAATTGTAAATATACTACACAACTGGTTGCTAGGGCTCTTCATTACAAGGATCCTTCGTTTTAAGAATAGGAACGTGTCCCTATTTGTCATAAAAAATTACCAGAGTCATAAGGTACTAGGGGGTGGGCACATAAGATAAGGCTGTTTCTGTGTTCCAGTGTTTTCGAGTGACAAGATGCCAAAATTCGTACTTACATTATTTGATCAGCACTATGCTAGGTATGAGAACAGGCCATAGAATTTGGGCATCTTTGCTCAACAATTGATAGTTGATAACTTGATACATTCTCGTCTGTATTATTGTTTCAAAGGGAATTCTGGAATTAGAGCCCTGCCCAACAGTTCTTTCTCTTTTTCAATTTTGTGATGTCTCTGAAGTGGCCATCACCCGTAAGACAATTTAGCCAAATTTGGCTATAAATGAAATTAAAAAAGTAAAAGTAGTTAAGCATGCTTTTATATTGTTTGCTACCTACTGGAACTTGATTCACAAAAGTTTAAAATTTTATTTCAGCATTTGGAAACTAAAGACCTGAGAAGCATTTTATTTTCACTATTTTAAAAATAAATTCACCAGCTGGAAAATTTTACCCAAAAAAAGAAAAACAAAAAAACAGCTGATGCTAAAGAATCCTGAAATGGATCTGAAACCTGCCAAATACCCAATTTCATCTGTTATAGGGAGATAAGTTGACAAGGAAGAAGTTGCTAAACTTGATTGAGGAAGGGAAAAGGAACATAAAAAGACAATAAGCCTGCCCAATAGGATAGGAAGGGTGTACTTTGCAAGGGATATTAGCCCATGCCAAAAATGGTGACAAACTTTTTGGTTCCCAAAGTGTTCCCTTTAAGTTCCCATCAGCTTGCCAATATGTTCCCCAAGTTCCCAATGTGTTCCCCAACATGTTCTCCATAGCACCTCACTTTCACCCCTTATGCTTTGGCAAATGTTGTCCTCCTTTCACCTATATATAGGTGGGCCAAAGGGGAGGAACTCTATACATCAAAATAGAAGCTTCTATTTTTGGGGGCCAATCAAATTGGCTTGTTGCAAAAATGAAAAAGAAAAAAAAAACTTGGGAGGCACCTCATCTAATTAATAGGTCACATTCGTACTAAGGTGTCCAGGTGTCCCAATTGGGAAAGAAGTGGGTAACTAGATTCATAGTTGATACATTGTGAAATATAAAAGCCCATTGGATTCGTGCCACTTTTGTTTGGAACTTGTTGATGGAAATATGACCAACCATGTGTCCTGAAAGTAATGAGTAATGATTGGAGTGATAGCCACTAGCCTACAACCAGATCAAATTTTATTTTGGCTTCAAGAAAATCGCCTTTGGGCTGGAATATTACTGGGACAGGTGACCTCCACGGAAGTCCCGTGCTGCATCCCACTTTCTTTCTGGGAGTTTGGGAACGTGATGTTCCCCTTGTGGTTTGCCTTCTTAGTTGGTTCTTTTGTCTTCTTGGACATGGATGGGTCTTTCCATTTTTTGTTCCTTGTATTCCTCCTTTTTTTGGATGCTTTGGTTTTTATTTGATTCGCAGGGTTTCATCAATTAGCAGTGCTGTCACTGCTTGCCAGGTTTGGAAGTAGGTCCCATTGGACACTAGGTACTTGGGGCAAATATGGAGCCTGATGATGGCAAAGCACACTGATGCAAAATGGATCACTTGCAGGCTCATGATTCCATCATCCTCCAGAATGGCCCAGTACGTCCACGTATTGACATTATCCACCATTCATAGAAAGGACACACACAATGACATCATTCATTTTTGTGGACAGATTTTGTTGTTTTTTCCACACAAAAATTGGGAAAATTATGGAAAAAATGTGCTCTTCTAGTGGAAATTCGATTAATTTTCCTAATTTTTTTGAGAATTTGCACCAAATGGACAGAAAAAATCCTTTGAACCCCAGATCATAACTGGTTAAAGTCAAGCTTTTAGATTAGTAGGTAGAGATTTATACTTTCAAAATTCATGACATGGTGAAGGCAAAAGGATCCGCCATCGCACAGTAGAGCTTATTTGTAGGCACTTCATTTTTTGGTCTCAGAACAAGTTCCAAAAGTATGCATATAGAGCTCCTCTCAAGGCCAGGTGTTTTTTCTTCTGGTCATTTTTTGCTGGATGGTGATTTTTTCCCCCAAAATGGGAAGATATTAAGTGTTTTTTGGGTTTTTCAGTTGCCAAATTTGGAAAAAGAAATTGAACAAATTTTTTTAAATCGCCAGATTCTATATTAGGTTTCATCCAAACAGGCAGCTAAAGAAATAGAAGGATGCCTAAATGTTTTTTTTAGGTTCAAATGTTTTATAACGAGATTTGACTAAATCATCTTATGGATGATTGCCACTTCAGTGCACATCACAAAATTGAGAAAAAAGACATTGGTGCAGGCCCAGACAAAAGTGTGTTCACAAAGCACATCATGAGTACTAACATATATAAAAGTATGGTCACACCTAGGGCCAACTTTTAGTGTTAAGCTAGTGTTAAGGATGGCAAATTTAAACATTGTTCCACACCTAAAATGTAAACTAACATTGAATTTGAGGCAGCATATGATATGACATTGATGATAATATGGTGGTAGTAACTATTTTTATATAACAATAAATGTTTTTTCAAAAATATTTTAAAATCAAACATTGATGTTAACTAAAGTCCCAAAACAATGAGAAATGAACTCAATGTCTAGTGCATGCATACTCTTTTTCTTTGATTTTTTTTCTATATTTCTGATTGTGGATCTGGGAATGGCTAAGGTGAAAAAAGAAAAAAAAATTGAGAGGAAGAAAAAAAAACAAAAGGAAGACAAGAAAGAGGGGAAGATTTTATCTATAGGTGCGGACTGGTAACTCGGTGTTAATTACCATGGAATAGAGTCACATATGAACATGTTGAAAAAATGTTAATGAGTTTTTTATGGTAACTTGTCACAGTGAACCAGCACCCACCAGCACACCATCCACTGGATGTGTGTTATAACTCAGTTGAGGTTTAGTATATGGTTTCACCTTGGTAACAAATTCTGTAAGAAATAGGTTTCATATATAGGTAGATAGGTAGGAAAATAGATAATTACTAGGTAAGGGCTGTTTTTACTACCTACCTACTAACAACCTGGTTGTGGGTAGGTAGTAAAATTAAAAGCAACTGAGCTAAACCACCATGGTTAGCTAGGGAACTGGAACCCAACAGAAAATTGTTTCCTGACCACTTACCATCCATCCTTCATGGTGCACTGGTGGGTGCTGGTTCACTGTGGCCCAACAACAGCAGTCCACGCAACTGAGCATGGCAGAAAGACGATGTGGTCTTCACAAGCCCACAAGAATTCGCACATGGATAAACAAAAGTAAGAGCCAATGGACAGTAAGTCTGTACGACAAAGATTCATGTACAGGTGAACAATTTGTTTTTGGCCACTACACTTTTTTTTGTCCTTCAAAACTAGAAAACTGTGGGCCACCAAATTATTTCTATTGAAATAAAATCAACAACTGTGAACAATAATGTCATGATGGTTTCAACATTTTTAATTTTTAATTTTTTGAAACAAATGGAAAGAACCCACGTTTTGCAGGAAGAAACCAAATTTTCAACATTAACATCAAACAATGATGCGCTCTATCTAACACATTTACTGGCATAAAGTGGGTGATTGAGAACTTTTCAATAGTCAGAGGGACCAATTCAGCCCTTCCCTTGCTGCTGCATGATTCTCCAAGTCGAACCAGACATGAGAACTATCATGAGAACCTTGCCATTCACGGAATTGTTTCCCCTCCAATTTACATCCAGGAACGAACCATTGGTTGTTGACTCTGCCAGGCTTGTGAACACTATGCTCACCTTGCTCTGGTGTTGGTGAACATAGCAGAATTGGGCACCCAGGGCTGCTCCCAGGTACAAAAACTGGCACTTACCCTCTGACATTCTGGAGGCATAACTATCAGTCCACACTCATAGCACAAAATTGCATTACTGGGAGATTATGCTACATAAAAATGGATCCCAGGTCACCCCAATTAAAGGAGTCTGGTGCAAATTTACTTCCATGTAGCCCAGTGTTGTTTTTTTTGGGTAAAATAAAAAGTGGCTACATGATGTTGAGGGCTCTCCAAAAAGAAGGCTCCTTTTCTTTTGGGGATAGAAGTTGTTCTGGCAAAGGGTTTCATTTGAAGGTGGTGTTATTGTGAGAAGATTTTGTTTTTCTCAAAAACTAGTGATGACTGTTTGAATTATATCCTCAAAACCAATGGCTACTTAAATGGACATTGTATCATTGCTATGTCTATCCACTCAATGTAGGGTAAGTTTTCTAGCATACAAAAGAAACTTGTGTCAAGTCTCAAACATAGAAAGTACATAATGCAAATTCAATTTTCAAAGTGTAATTAAGATTTTAGATTTTCATACATGTTACAAATTACAATCACTTCCAAGGAGTTGAACCCCAACCCCTAGAGGCTTTGCCTGCTGCAATAGAAGTGTCATGCACCCAAAACCCAAATATGCTCCCACACATTATCGTATAAAAGCAAGCAACCAAAACCAACCCCTACGAACCCACCCTGCTATTACACCAAGCTTGAAGCTCTTAGAGTCTCCATTTTTCAAAGTCCACTATCCAATCCCACTACTCCAATGGGTTGAAAATGGCAGCACATGATTTGAAAAATTATAATCAGCCATGAAATTCTCCAATCCCACATGCATACACAAATTGTAGAAATTTGAAAGAGCACAAATTTGCAAATACAAAAATTGAATTGAAAAAGCTTTGAGTTTGAAATTTAAAAAACATTACCTTCACAAAGTTTAATAACCATGTTTGACCTGGGCAACTTTTCATGATTGAATTGCATCATTGGATGGAAAAATTTTCAAAATGTAAAACTTTTGTGCAAACATGCGCACAACTAAATCCAAGTGATCATTTAGTCTATTTTTCAACTTGTTTTTCATGAAAGCTAATGTTAAAAAACATCTCTTGTCCTTCACTAAACCTATCACTTGGGCAGTAGCAATCTACACAACCTTGAAATATTCAAATATTTTCAAAAGTAAAACCTGAGAGGATTTGTGATTATGCCAAAGCTTAGTCACATGATTCAAAGCCAAGGGAGGCTTTATAGTAAATTTGGCATTGTTTTTCATTGTTACTTTGAGCATTCAAGTTGAACATCCACTAAAGAATTGAACAGGTGAAAATTAAAGGCTTGAAAGGAATAGCAAGGTTAGAATACAATGCAATCAACTCCCCTTGACAAATTTTCATTTTAACCACAAAATCACACACAAAAATATCACATAGCTGGCTATATCTTATAAGAGAATGGATGGACTCAAGCCAAGGCAAAATGCAATTTGACATTTTCATAGTATGGTGTATAGTCGAAATTGGAAGTACATATAATATAAAAAATATTCACTTATTTTGAATTTTTTTTAAAATCACATATAATTTATTTGGGCCTTAACAATAAAAACAAATTATATAAACCATGTATATGCAATTGATTCATGTGTTTATCTTTGTGTAATTGTACATTAATAATTTGATAAAAAGTATTTAAAATACTTTGTTTAACAACATTTTATCATTTTTCATTAATTTTAAATTTTCATTTTATTTTCTTACAATGATCAAAACAACATTTAGTCCAACTACATATGTAATGGGAGAACATTTTACAACTTAAAAAAATCATAATCATCAACATTATCATAATATAATGTATTATTGAATTTTTTAATTATATAATATGAACATCATGTCTTTAAAATAAATTGAAAGTTTTCATGGAGAAAATTGTTCATTATGGTTGTCTCTTTTGTCCAACAGTTCCCATTATTTCAACAAGCTTTTGGAATTCAAAATGATGTTTAAAACTCATGCTGAAATAAAAATGAAGGGTTTGGAAAGCCTTTTTAACCTAGATGTACAAGATGTAGCTTATTGATCAATGTTTGCATGACCAAGTTGGTGCAATGTGCCATGTAATACACACCCACCATATGTGGTGCATATTCATTGTGAAGTTGCATAGTGATGCTTGTGCTGATGTTTTGAAAAACTAACACCCCATCAACACCAAATGACACCAACCCACTTGCCATTATTTCCTTCCCAGGTCCACCCCCAATGAATGATGCTTCAAGAATCAAGTGTGTCATGGAATTAGATGTTGTTCCCTTAAGAACTTTCTCCAAAGAAAGAAAAATAAGAATGTGCCAATCCTACACAACATAAACATGCACACTTTCCCACATCTAGTTATTAATGCTTGTAATTTCATCACAAGAAATTGAGAAAAATTGAACTTCTACAATAGCTAGTGGAGTGGCATTCAACACAACATTGTGCATGTGTTCAAGCATGGTCCATCTTGAATTGTCACTTTAATGCTTGTGTGAATAATTTTTAACCTACAACTACTTGAACTTAGACTTCATGCTTTCATAGGTAGTATAGGATGACCATCACTAAGGTGTAAAATGCAAGTAAATTGCAAGAGCTTATACTTCTTGTTAGTCACCTTTATAGTATTTAATTGAGTCAAAATAAAATCACAAACCAAACTAGCATACAAGACTTCATTTTTTGCATGTGATGAGTCTTTTGCAAAGTACCATTTTCCAATTGCCACACCATGACCAACAAGCTTTGCTTATCACTTACCTTCATGTTTAAATAAAAAGTCCAACTTTGGAACCAAAAGTTTTTCCTAGTGTTATATTTGTGCTCACACCTTACATGTTACTACAAAAATAAGTCCATCCTCCCCCACAACAATTTTAGCCCATGTGTACTTTGCACCCTAAATGTTTTGGAACTTACAATGGACATCATACTTTGTTTGCTTTCTTTTTTTGTGAATTTATGCAAAAATTGCAATAGTTTGATCATGATCTGTAGAAGGTGGAACATTAAGGGTTGATGGTAACAATGCAAGTGTTTGTTTGTTGAACCACAAATGCAACCTCAGAAGTTAGAAACTTGTCATTAAAAAAATACCAGTAAAGAAAATTTGGTGGTGATTTTAAAGGTGCCATGATTTCAAAAAACAAAATGCAAGCACATTAGTGACTACAAGCATGCACACTCCTAGGGAACTTACACCTTGTAGACAATGGACCACAAAAAACCAATGAAAAACACACAAATAACCCTTTTGATGAATCTTAATCCCCAAAACACCTACCCATTGCACAAGTAGTGTAATGCAAACTGAAATAACAAACTCAATGTGCACAATGCATTATTTTTGAACTTTGAAACTTATGATACGTACCTCCATGAAATTTATAGGTTGCTGACTTGAATGTTATCAGTCAATTGTCGGAAAGAACTTGAATCATAAAAGGAGGTTAAAGGTTCCCAAATGTCCATCATTGTTGCAACTTGATCAACAACTTATTATTGCAACTTGCCATCAATCATCATTAGAATTGAAGGCATAAACTTAAGATTTGGAAACAACTATCAACCTACTAGGCTAAGCCTTGTCACTTGATGCTTGAAAATTTGAGCAAGCTTGAATGTTGAAGGTTGAACATGTTGCCTCACTTGAATAAAATTTTAATTTTTGGAAATTGGATTGATGAACCATGAAGGCTATGCAAATTGCATTGTAACACTGTCACTATAGTGTCACATTGGAGCATTGAAAAAGAGATCACCTTAGATATGTTAGTACTAAGGGTATAACTTGATTGTTGAAACTCAAGATAGTTTGAGGATTGATGAATAATTTCACTATTCACCTCATAATTTCCTACAAGTTACTACTAAAAGGTGGCAAAAAGTGGCAATTGCTTTTGAAAGGGGATCACGAAGTGATGGCAACCACCCCCCTTTAAAGTGGTATTCTTGGGCGAAACCCTTAATTCCCATCACAATAACTGACTACAATGCTAACTACTAATCATGATAGTGACTACATTGCCTTATGATGATTTGTTAGAGGCTAAAAGTAGCTGGCCCTAATCAGTGATTTCAGATTACATAAGAGATAAATGGTGTAAGATTAACACAAATGTCAGATTTTCTAAATGACCCAGATTTAGGGAAGAGTCTTGAAACCTTTTTTAAAAATAAAAACAGAGTGTAAATTCGCCCAAAAAACAAACACTGATGTAGCCCAAGGTCAAGGGATCTAAATGCCCATACTATATAGCATGTAGGGCTTCATTCTGACAACTCTATGTGCTATACAGTCGTCAGTCAGATCCCTACAACTGATAACATGTAGAAAGTTAAGCAGAACAATTGGAACAATGTTAAATCAGCTCCACTCCACCACTCCACTGGCTGGCATAGTATATTTTGATGAAGTGCAGTTCTGACACCAGCTCCATCCATGCTCAGTATGTGACCCTCCAACAGGAGGCTATTTCTTTTATAAAATTATTATGTATTTCTTTATTTTGACCCCACCCATAAAACTGAAATTGGGACTACAAAAGGTCAGAGATTAATAATAACAACCCACCTGGACCAATCGAAGCATCTAGCCAATCAACAGCAGGTGTAAGGTTTTCCTTATGTCTTTTGCCAGTCTCGGCATCTGGTGCAAAAATGTTGTGTCAAACCATTTTGCTGAGCCAAACCAGCACGTTTTGACTGTTAATCTTCATCCAAAATGTACTATAGAGTGCACCATTCCAGATGCTCTCGTATGGTAGAGAGTATTTGTGCAAAGGATCCAATGGTTGCAAAGGCAGTGGAACATCAGAACGACTGTTCTCCATTGGTCAGTCATAATGATTGGCACAATTGATTGGGTTACCTTAGAGTTTCACCTTGTTACACATACAGGTCGATTTATTACTACTGCCGTCGAGATGCTCAAAGCCTTTTTACTCTCTGTATAGTTGGAGGGCCCAATTGCTGACATCTCCAGTTCCAGGCCTTCATTAGTGGTCAATTAGTCCTTCAAGCAAAGTATTGCATCAAAACATAGATGCACAAGGCAATAGACCCAAATCACCCCTATTTTCAGCAGATGTCTATTATGGGATTCCTCCTAGTATGTAGCTGCACCGTCCTACCTATATATGAACAATTCTTTGATTTTTCCCTTATTTTTCTCTGCTTTTGAGCACCAGATGCTTGTTCATCCAAACATGTGGACCCCTGGGGTACTTTGGTCACTCATTGGAAAACAGCTGTAGCCTACATTCAGAAAAATAAAAGGAGATTTTTTAATTCACACCTTTTTTGGTTAAATTCACACCCTCTCTTTGCGCCTCCGATTATATGCAGATTAAATTTGAGTGTGTCTGCCCCACCCCCCTGTAAACAGAGACAAATCTCACTTTGAATACGTGGAAGGACACAAGTGTGGGATCTGTAGTCAATCAGGGCACAACTCGAGAACTTGCTCGCATAAGTAATTGAACTGATAAAGGAACATACTCTTAAAGTTTAATCTGCATAAAATCGATCGCGCGAAGGGTGTGAATTTAACCAAAAAAGGTGTGAATTTAAAATTTTTCAAATAAAAACTTAAAAAACCATCTGTAGGGCATGTACTCATTGTAGGCACATTTTCTTTTATGGTTCTATTGTCCCTGTCTTGTCTTTACAACATGTTATGAATGTTGTAAATTGGTGAGGACTACTAATTGCACTTTTCTTGATTTGGAACCAATGAGATTCCTTTGGTTTCTTTAATGAATGTTCGGTGGCAAAGAGTGTTGGAACACCTTGGACTATGGTGCTTGCATATATGCTCACTGAGCTTGGGATTGTTCTGAATTTTTGAGTTCACTTTCACTTTTACACTTTCCTTGACAAAAGCTCAACAGAGAGCTTTTTGACTTGGGCCAGGGTGAACCAACACTCACCTTGATATCTTCACCTTTTTGAGTGAGGCCTCTTAGTGGCTATATATTGAGCCCAAAAGAGTTAGATTTGAACTTGGAGACCCTGAAATATTAGTCTTAGAATGGGATACTTGTAATATTTAGAAAAAATTTAAATTAATTTTGGGAATTTTTACCACGGTTACCAATGTGAGTGATGGTTCACCTAAGGCCTTGAGTTACAATCATGGAAAGTAAGGGTTCGGGGTGGGGTCAAGCCCAAAACTTGATTCTTATGGTGAATGCCCCTCAGTTCTCCGGCTAACTTCCATTGCCGACAATCATGATTCATTCTCCCAGTTTTTTTCCTGCCCTTAAGTGTAAAAACTGTGAGGAGGACTCAACCCAGTGTAGGTGCTGGTTCATGTACTCACGTTAACACCTCTCCTATGAACTATGCTGGTGTCAGTGCTGCGACCTGCATTCACCCTAGCCACACCTTCACTATAGATCAGATTCAGACCCCTGCTATTCCTCATCCAAGGGAGAAAAAAACTAATTAGACCCAACCCAATGAGGGTTTCCAATAATTTCATTTTAGAGTGATGGAGTCATGTCGGTGGGAAAGATTCTACCTAAGGAGAAGGTAAACATTGTGTTTTCATTGAATCAAATGTGGCCCACAAAAAGTGCCTTAGGTTTACACTCACCAATTGAATTAAATCACCCCTTACAAACCTTGCATTGGTCAATGTACTATCATTAATTGTTGGCTTTGAACCCACAACTTCTTTGGAGAAGGGTCACATTACTATAAGTAACCTAGTTTCATCCCTTTATAAAGAGCACCTTCCAAATTTAATTTAACTTTTAACTTTGCACCAACATTAGTCAAACCTTGTGTCAAGCAACCCATCCGCTGTAGCACTAACTACCAACCCATCAGTTGTAGCTCTAAAGGTGCATTCATACTTGGTGTTAGGGACTCTAGTGTTGAGTCCTTTAACACCATTCTAGTCAATTAAGACTTAAACTTACTTATGGTGAAAATTTTATGTTGAACCAACATTCATTTAACATTAAGCAATCACTCATTTAACATTGAGTGCCACCTAGGATGTCACTCAAATTTTCATTTAACATCAAGTATGAATGCATCATAACACCTGCAAAGTTCTTAAGGGGGTTTGTAATGTCCTTGTATTAGCATATTTGCTATGATAATGGCCTTGGTGAACCAGCCCTCATGCTAAAACCTATAGTCTAAATATGATAATTTCAAAAAAAATTCCTTGGACCTATGGCGAATTTGGGCCATGTTTTCTAAAAAAATCCTATCCATGAGCCCCCCAGTTTTTTCTCGCCACCAAAAGAAACGCTAATTCTTTCAATTCTAAAGTAGTTCAGATTTTCCATTAGTTTATACATTTCATAAGATTTTGAAAAAACATGTTGGTAGACCCTTTTTGCAATTACATAAAGAACTTCTGTATTTCTCAAAGTTTGTGCAGAGTGGATTACTCTATGGTTCTTGGAATCTCAACTATGTTTGACAAATGGCATCTGATTCCAGTTGATTTATTTAAACCTTGAACGTCCTTTTTGATGGGCTTTTATTTTTTACTCCAGGATCTGGTCTAATGACTGTAGGAAACTACAGTAGTATATGAAAGAAAGATAAAATAGAAAATAAATACCTGATAAAATGGTCATTAAGAAAAAAATCAGAAGCGTATGTTAAAATATCGTAGCCTATTCTGAGATTTAGACCTTGTAGCAACAGTCACAATGACAACTTATGTATAAGTAAGCTCTCTTTAGATTTCCATCACACTTGATTGAGATTTTGTGCAAGCTTAGGCTTGGGTGTTTGGTTCTCTGCTTGCTTGTCCAGTCATCTCATTTTTTAGATGGCCTTTGACATTTTCTCTTCAACACTATGCAATAGATTGGGCTTCCCCCATTCCATGGCTCATGGTCTTTCTCAATGCATATGTGGTTAAATTATAGATCTCACAAGGATACACTTATTTCGTTGTGTTCATGGGGAGAATGCATAGTCACATATAATGCAATTCAAAATTCTTTCGCCTCCGTTGCTAGGGATATTGAGTTTTATGTTGTGTGTGAGCAAACACATGTTCTCCCAATATCATTTTTCCAATCATCATGACAATGAATGGATATTGTGTTTTCAGTAAATGGTACTTGCACTTTGGTAGACGTAGTCATTGTTGATCCAACTTATGTGAATCTTATTTTGTGAGTCGATTCTTCTTGGGGAGCAATTACAATGATTATAACTCAAACAAAGATTGTATCATATCACAATCGACACCTTAAGGATGATTTCATTCCTCTAGTAGTAGAAATATTTGGATGTTTACACCAGTAAACAAACGACTTCCTTCATTGATGTGGCAACATGGCATGGTGAACGAAGGGTTCTAGAAGTCTTCCTTTTTTGATTATATGTTCATTTTATAAGTAGAGGGTGCCAATGGCTCTTTAGAGATTTCAAGCCGCCATTATTTTGCACCGAATAATTGTGGTGGTCAAAGAGGTTTCTTTTAAGCTTTGTGTCCTTCCAAGTTTTTTGCCCATTTTCTTACACAACTTGTTTCATGCTATTGATGATGGGTTTAGGTCCTAAGTTTTGTGTTTTCCATTCTTTGGCTCCCCATGGTCTTTTTTTCTTCTCTTGTTCCCTTGCTAGGTGTTTTTCCATTATTTATTTATTTGTTTAAAGTTTCTTCTTTTTTGGACTAGGTAATTGGGAAAAGAATGTAGGTTCTTTGTGAATAGTTGATGTGGATGAGTGTTGAAACTATTTATGACAATTAGTGTGCTAAAGTTGGTTACCAAACACAATCACCCTTTGTGAGAATCAAGATGCCCTCCTTTGATGCATGTAAATAGTGATTATGAAATATTCATCCAAGCAATGAACATGTATAAAATCATTGGGACAATGAGAGTTCAAAGTGATACCATGTGTGAATTAGTAGGTTGTTAATTAAATGGATCCCCATGTACTACAAAATGTGGGTGTAGTTTGCTAGGTCCTATTCAATGGGATGAATCAATTCACTCAAAATTTATGAAAGCATTTGATGAACAAGAAACACATTTTTTATAGTGGGAGGTCAAATGCTTTGGTTTATGAATTTTAACTAAGACTTGACGACCAATCAAAAAATATTTTTTTTCACAAGGGATGGTTATGTAATGTACTATGATTATTTTTCTCCCTCTTCAATCACCAAATGAGATAAATTGTGACTAGAGAAACATCTTGGTTATGGCATTCTTGGAATTTGGGGGTCTACATTCAATCAGTGCATCATTGTGCTAAACAACCTTTAACCCCAAATGAGGATACAAAAGTAAGGGTAAGAACACTCCTTGCATAGGATTGCACCTTAAAAACTTCATTTACTTGATATAGAATTTTTCATCTAGGGCATTTGTAATTTGATGTCAATAGTTTGTTAATTATATAATTACCTAAAGGTTAACTTTGGTAATTTATTGGGTGAAGGGGTTTTCAATTTAATAATGGTTTGGTGAATCATCACCAATTAGTTATAGCTTCAATTAATGTGTATGATTCAAGGATGGTGATTCATAAAATAAATCTTTGCACAAATTAATATGCAATAATTCAAAGATGTTGATTCAATAAAAAAATCATGTTACAAATTAATGTGCATGTGATGTGTAAGATTTTTAAAAATTTCTTATTTAGTTTCCTTTTGTTTGGTATATAAATGGGTGTTTGGAACCTTTGGAGACACCTTCAACACTTGATGAGAATAATTTGTTGAAAGATTGAAAATTTTAATAACATAAACTTGTGAAGGGAATTTGGGTCCAATTTTTTTAAGGTGTATCAAAATCTTGTCATAACGTCACCCTTTTTTGTTTTTTTTTTCATTGTTTTTTTTTACCATAAAAACACATTTATGGATGATTATGATGGAATCTAGAATTCTAATGGTTTTAAATATATTTCTTTTGAAAGTTTTGACAAGTTTTGATTCATCATTTTTTGTGGGGATCAAAATATAGGATGAAAAATGATTGTAATAAAGACTAGGCCCTTTTCATCCTATGTGTTACACCTTAAAAGATTTTCACCCATTGAAAGATTAGTTTTCAAAGGCTTCGACATAGTTTATAAATGTGTAAAATGCATAGTAGAAAGGGTAGTTGTAACATAATAATTACACTTAGAAAATAGATTTGTGAATAGATATTTGTGCAAACAAAAACATAACTTTTCATAGCTATGTAATATAAATAAATAATCATATACCCATTTGTCATCAATACATCCACTTCTATAAAACATCTTCACCCATCATATGCACACATAACATTTCAAATGTCACTCACCCATTGGGTCAAGTTTGAGCCAAAATTTCATGCCCAAATGTTTCACCAATGCACAATTTCTTCCATATGGGCAAAGCCAATAGTTAGTGTTTCTAGAATTTTGACTTGAGCTTTTTGGAAGTTCATTATTATTTGGGCCAATGGCAAGAACATTGGCCCTCATTAGGTATTCATCTTGTCCGTGCTTTACAACGCATTCTTAGAGTAGTATTCATCCTTTTCAAGATCACTATGTAAAATAATTGTCATATTACAAGGAGACCTTTGCATGATTCCAACATTTGCAATGGAATGTCATGCAACTTGGCCAGCAAGTAATTGCTTACCCATCACCTATATGAATGATTGAAACTTATTGAATTAACAATGGCTATGGTTTTAGATAGTTTAGAAGATCAAAGGTGGTTTTCAATTTTGAATAAGACCAAATCAAGAAATAGATTGACAACTCACGTAGATTTTTGTTGAAGGATGTAAATGGGCAACATTTGTCTTCCATGTGAAAACTTTTCCCTTTGCTAAGATGAAATGTGTGATGGAATGAAAACTAAACTTATGCCATAGTGGTACTTGCCATCTTGACACCAAACTTGATTCCTTCCTTAACCCATTTTCTTGTTTCAATTTATGTTGATTTGTGCTCTTCACTCATCAATGTTAAACTAAGCTGCAAATGCAAACCTTTGTTCAATCAAAACCTTGCACTGAAAGTCAGCATGCAGAATTGTGTGTGCTATCTAATTTTTCATTACTTACACTTGGTTTGAATTTCAAATGCATTTTTGCTTTATTTTTTGTTTTGGCAAGTGCATTTCATGTTGTAATGGGAAAAGTTTTTAGGCTTGAGGTTCAATTCCCCCTTGACATTTCTAAAGTTTCCTAAGTATTTCTTAGTTATTTTTGCACATGGTTGCCAATTTTATTACTTCAAGTTTTTCATTTATGGATTTAACAAGTGGGGTTGGAAAAAAGTTAGTAACTAAAACTTGGATATGAGAAATATTTTTGCAGGGTCACCTACTGAGGATTGGTGGAGATTCTCTGGAGGCACTACTATTCGTAGTTTATTTTGAATGTAATTATTTGCACATCCCATAATGGAGATTGAATGGTTCAGCATGAATAGAGTTATGGTTAGGTTTTTCATATAACAATATGCATACCTTACCCTAAGGTCAGTTTCGTCATTAAATACTCCTGAAAATCGGGAAATGATTTGTGTGAAAACATGAAGTTGAGATATTGAAAATCATTATAATTAACATAGGCTACACTTTGAATAATTTCACTATTCATATGACAATATCATAGTAGATCACGAAAATGATGATAATTTCAAAATAGAAAAATGAAGTGATTTTTTGAAAGAATTTTTTTTGACATGTCAATGTGGAAATTGACCTTAGTCTACGGTAGTCATTTGTGATTGGTGAGATGTAGGCCTCATGAGAAAACCATGGTGATGCTTAGACTACCATAGCCTAGGGTCAATTTCCACATTGACAAAATGAATATTTAGTTTTTCAAAAAATGAATTTGTTTATTAATTTTGAAATTATAAAATTTTCCATCATCTTCTATGATATCGTGATATGAGTGGTGAAATTATTCAGGGTGTAGCTTATATAATTATGATGATTTTCAACATGTCAACTTCATATTTTCACAAAATTTCATTTCACTATTTTGGGGATTATTTAATGACAAAACTGACCTTAAGGTAAGGAACTATTGAATTATATTACAAACAAGCATGCATCTTGTTGTAAAGAACATATATTGAACTATAACCCTAGACCATTATTTGGGCGGCAGCACCTATTGGAGACCGTTAACATGCAACATTATTTCAGGGAAGAATTTATTAATTATGGAAACACACACAACGGTTGTTCATAAACAAGGTGCTTAATTTGTTGCCTTTTTTCTAATTAGTTATTTCAGCCATGGGACCTTTAACTTTAAGAAGCTTGAAAAGCACTTGATAAGTGACGACACTCATTAATAAATATTCCAAAAAAACATTAGTCCACATCTTGTCTAGGGACATCCCAAAAAGGATGTTCAATTACAAAACCCTTGGAAAATGCAAATTGGAAGTGAAGACAACCCAATCAAGGCAATTATTAGGTTTTGGTCTCATCTTTGTCACATCAACTCGAGCAGAGTCTTGCCTTATGATGTGCTAGGGACTATGCTCATGTTGTTAGGGCTTTTGCCCCTCCATTGCCCTAGCTTTAATGTTTTTAGAGACCATTGGTGCTCTGCAAACACTTCACCCTTCAGATTTGTCTATTCCTTGCTCCAATTCATTGCTGAATATTCAACTCAACTTGAACTTGGAACTTTCCTTGGATTCATTTATGTCAACTTTCATTTGATTGTCACATCTTTCACTTGATAATCTTTCAAATATGATTTTTAAGTATTTACAAAACCTTTTTAATCCCAAAGACTCAACTAATGCTTTCACCCAAATTTCTCAAGTGGGCTCCTATATCTTAATGTCCATTGCTCGAGCTCTTAATATAAGAAGCTTTTAGCTTTGGCTAAACCTTGTGGAGACATTCGACTGATTGTGATGGGTGAGGATTGACACAATATCCGTGAATACAATGGAAAGTAAAGAAGCAGTGGGACTTTTTTAGCATATATGGATAGTATGGTACCTTCAATATAATTTCTACTTCAATAGGGGATGGTGCATTATGCATAAAGTGATTCCTCTCCTCTCAAATGAACCACAACCCTGGTCATGAAAGTAAAATTTGACCAGGATTTCATGTTGTTAAGGATGTCAAATGGGACTGTTCTAGGAGTTCAAGTACCAAATGCAGGGCCCTCATTCACACAAGAGCCCTAGTCCCCCGGGTCCTTATCCTATGCATAATAACCTCGGGTATGGATCCACCCACTGTAGGGGGTATTTCGGTTTTTTGAAATGCCCCTTACAGTGTGAGGACCATCCCCCCTCAAGTATCAGGCTCTGCCCCCTCGAGTATTATGCTGCATAATGCCTTCCCAATAGTGCATTACACCCTCTGCCCCTGACTCACGGGGTGTAATACTCTGCTGCCAAGACATTACCCTAAGCATAAAGCACTGGTAGAAAAAATTAATGTATTAGGAGGGCATGTTATCATGTGGAATTTTTCAACTACCAAATGGGCAGATGTTTTGTTTTATGGAATGCCCCACTTCTTTTTTTCCCCTACTAAGTATCACCGAACTAAAATTTTTAAAAAAAATTCTACTGGTGCTTCAGGTTAGATAACAGCCTTTGAAGTGGGGTGTTCCCAAAGTGAGCATACCCTCAGCTCTGCCTTCGGTGGGTGCTTATTTCATGAATGCCCCAGTCCTCAGGGTTTACCCTACTCATAAAAGCTTCATTGTTTCTCAATAGGTTTAAAGGACAACATGTATCCATGGATCAGGTGTGGAAACACTTTACATGACCCGAAGGTGACCCTAATAGGTGTAAGGTGTCTCTGCACCTTAGGTGTAAGTTGCCTCTATACTTAGGGAGGAGTGGTTGCCTCATGATTTATTTATCCATCATTGCCTCATGGTGTATGAGCATTTAATGCATGAATTGGCATATACTTTACACCGAGTTACGCTCATAGATTCCAAAATTGTAAGGCAAAGCTTGGCTACTGTAGTAGCAGGGTGGCTTCAGCACCTGTGCCAAATAATTAATTAATTTTGAAAATTCAACTTTTCAAATAAAATATTTTCAAAACATTCCAAAAAATTCTTCATTTTCTTTCACAATAATATTTTCTTTGAAAATTTGAAATTGTCATCATTTTAAAAAATGATTTAATTGTGTCAGAGCTGCCTTGAAGGTACTATAGTATGCCTCGCCTCCTCTTATTGCCCCCATCCTGTGGCATTACCCTAAATATTAAGGTCTAGGGTGACAGATTGTGTCATTTTTTTGACTGTGTTATACGACATAATCTTCCAAAGATGATCATGCACTCTTAATAATGACCAAAATCTGTCTGTTGGACGTGAAATTTGTGTTAAATCATAGAATCTGCCACCCCAGACCTTAATGTCGTGGAATGGCCTCACCCTTGCCCATTATGTTGGGTGTGTTGTCTTGCTCACCATAATGGGCTTGTTACGCCTTAACCAACATAATGGATAGAGGCTTGATCATTCCATCTAATCTATGAAGGAATGTAGTTTGTTTTGTTTTGTAGATATGAGATCCACTGAACTGGGATGCTTCAGATCATGTTCTTTGTGTCTTTGGAAAGCTCTTGACAAGGAGGGGTGCATGGGCTTGGTTCCATAATGTTTGGACTTCCAGTGCATAAGTTCTTGAATATTGAATGATGTGAAAATTAAATTGAATCGTAGAAAATTTCAGAGCACTTGAATTGTGCCTTTGGTGTTGTTGGAAAGATCTTGATGAGCAGGATTTAATGGAATTTATTTGGTAAGATTTGGATTCAGAATGTGGGAGATATTGATTTTTAAGTGATTTCTGCTGCTGAAAATTCAAAAAATTTCCAAAAAATACAGGTTTTGGAAGGAAAAATCAGTTGAGGACGTGATAACACTTGGGCCAACGGCACTTGCCACACTAGTAGTACATAAATCTGCTTGGAGCAATTGCAAGGAGCTTGCTTTCCATGACCAATCTTGTTTCTGTGCTTGTGGAGTTTCCATCATTTTGGTAGTGCTGGGCCACTAATTAACCAGCCCTGTACATTGCTCATTTCCGCACTTGATAACCATCGATCATCTCTCAAGCAGCAAGCCTCATGAAAGACTATTATTATTGTCCACTACATTTTGATATCACACTCTCTCACTCAGAAACTATGGCTGCAAATGAGGCCCAAACAGATAAGACTACTTGATAAACAAACATGCAAAAGAAGAAGGAAACTTTATTAGTTCTGAACAGATCTTGCAAGAGAAAACATAAAATAGATGTATACAAATTTGTGTGTGGCAGAAGTGTAGGAGTTTGTTTGTGTCAAGATGCGTTTGTAAGGGTTTAAGGAGAGAGAGGGTTGGGAGAGAGGTTGATGAGCTTTGGGTTGCGGGAGAGATGGTTGGGAGAGAGCTTGCGGAGTTTTCGGTTGTGGGAGTCAGGGTTTCTGGAATGGGGTTGCCTGAGAAAAGGCTGCCTTGTGCTGAGTTTTGAATCTCAATTCCCTGTAACATACTCGATATGAAAGTAGAAAAAAAATCAGAATCCTTCTTTATTCTTGACTACCTACTGGAACTAACCATAAAAATCTGGCAATTTGGATTTTAATATTGCTTCAGAAATCTGGTGAATTTGAGCCATTTTTCCCCCATTAAAAAATCCTTTGAATAACTCAAAATCCTATTTTTCAGGTTTAAATCTAGTGTCGTAATGACTTGTGTTGTATGGTTGGTAAGGTGAGAAGCTTTTAGAAAACCATGCAAACAAACACAAATTCAATGGTACTATAACTACTCAAATAAAAATAATCAAACCACAATATACTGGAAAACTTGCAGCAACTTGATTTGATCTTCCCAAAAGTTCAACAGAACTAAACCTATTTAGGCTAACATAAATCAAATTATTGCACATTCAAAGCTAGTGGAATTTTTTTTAAAATTTAAAAACAACATTCAATAATAATATACAGAAACACAATTGCAAGATGCATTCTAGAAAAAATGTAAAATTTGTGGAAATTGTAGAATAAACAATAATTCTGTTGCAAGAGATGACCCACCCTCTTCTCTGTCACTGTCTCACACTCCTACTTTGCTTGTAGATCTCTATAGATGCATCTCAATTGCTCCCAAACATGCAAGAATGGCCCCACTTTTCCCCTTGGTCCCTCATCTAATCCTCTTCCTACTCAATTTTAGGGTTAACACTTTAACTTGGGTAATCTTTGATTTCTCTCAAAATGACTAAATGGCAATAATAGTTTTGAAATCCTTTTTTTCTAACTACCCTGCTTACCCCCTCTTCTAGCAAAACTTTTTATACCAAATTGCTGCACAAAACTTATTACATGTTAACAATGATCATTTTACGTCCATTAAACAACTTGCCATGGAAGGCATTTCATTAAAAAAATAAGTTAATGTTCTTTTTGTGCTTAATTGTTTTTATCATAACAACAAATTGGTTTAAGATTATATCTCAAAATGATTATGTAATTCTAAGGATGATCATACATTGAAACCAGTTTAATTGAGTAGTTTTAGGTTTCATTTAGGGGTCTCATTGTGTCAGATGATGATTCCAAGTTGGAGTTCTTGAAGAGACAATTTCAATTTGGGTTGTCAAAATCTATTTACTTTTAAAACAATGTGTTTTTATTAATGCCCTCATATCACAAAGTTCCAATGACACATCAAACACCTCATGTGAACAAGGGAAGGCCTCTATTATGGATTGGGATTCCATTTTTATCTCAAGTTCTTACCAAGGAAAAGAAAATTGATAGTGATCAAGCCATCACTACCTTCTTTATCTTGTTTTGTTTTAAGATTTGGTTATAATTTGTGATGGTTGTTTGTTCCCACATGTTGTTCCACAATTACTTGAATGAAACATTTGTGTTAACATTTTACTCGTGTGTTGGCCACTTAACAAAAATATGAATTAAAAGACAATCAAAATATTAAAGTCAAAATAAAAGTGGAGTATTATTGTTTATTGGGATAGTGTGAACACAATATAGTTTTGAAGTCAATGGTTACATGTTCATTAAAAGCAATTCATAATTTAAAATCCAAGAGGAAAAAGGTCAATAGATCTTATCAAGAAAATACACCATCAACAAGATAATATTTGGGTATTCAAATTATTGTGAACAAATTTTGATGTTTAAACACATAAAGCCAACTTATTTGAACTATAAAGTCCAAAGGTAAAAGTAATGTAATCACAATTTCATAATGCAGGGGTCCTTACTATGTTTGAAAACACTTTAAAAGTGGATCATCTACATCATTTGTCAAAAAAAAAAAAACTTGACCAACTAGGGCCTCCTTAACCTTGAGCAACTTGCAAACATGTTGACTTGTAATTTGTAAAAAATAGTTTCATAACATTTGGTTGCAATAATTCGGGAAAAAATGTTCCTCCTTGTACATTTCCACTTTAAATGATTATGTGGGATATTTTAGGAAAAAAAATTTGTACAAGGAATATTGAGGGATGGTCCATCTAAACAAGGACTGGATAAGATTGAATTTCATTTATGTAGAACTAGTGTCATGGACACTACTTTCACATATAATGAATTGAGTTCATTCATGATTCATAATTCATTATTAATTCATTCATAGTTAATTCCTAATTCATTCTTAATTAACTTTAATTAATTTGCAATTCATCTTTAATTAATTATAGTTCACTTGCAATTAACTCATTGGTCATTTTTAATTAAGTTTTAATTAACTCATAATTAACTTGTAATTAAAAAGCCTTTTAATAAGCTTATATAGTTGATGGGCACATGGAAATTCCCTTGAGCTAATCCTTGAAAGGGTGTAAAGAGAAGTAGAACCCCAACACTAACGCACTCCCAAGCTCCTTGATAGACTCAAATGTGAGTGTAAGGTGAAAATAACGAAAGGCTTAAGAGTTAGGGCACACTCTTTGGTTCGCAACATTTTTCAGGTAGAAGGGCATGCTGGAGCGTTGAGATGGGGACTAAGAAGAATGACAAACAATTCAATTACTCACACAGACCTATACAAACCAAACAAGAAGTTGGTTAGTGCATAGTTAAAGCACCTTTGGTGCACGGACGAATCACGAACAAACATGAATTCATAAGACTCATCACGACCTGGACTTTGAGGAAGCCACCACCTTCCCCCTTATAGTATATTCTGTACCTAGCCATAGGACTAACACCCAAATGTCATTTTGTCCCGGGACTCCCAAGTGGGACTCCCAAAATTCCCCAAATTGGGACTCCCGCGACTTTGGAGGCCCATAACTTTGTTTGCAGACCTCCAATTAAGGTGTGGTCTAAAGCAAAGTTGTAACCCTTGTCGAGAACTTTCTAATGGATGTGGCAAAGAAACCTGCATGAAAGGAAATCAAGGCGAATCTCGACTTTTAATGGTCAGGAATCAAATTGGCAATTGGCCATAACTTATGTTTAATGTGCCCAAATGGGTCATGAAAGCCCATTTTAGACATTTATGTTCCAAGAGCTTTCTAACGATATAAAGAACTTTTTAATCCAATGAGTTTTGACCCCTACAATCACCCTCTGAAAATTCAAGAATCCATCGGGATTCCAACTCCCAAAGTCGAAGTTCACTTGGGAATGTGAGGGTTCGATCCATCACATTTTCTTACACTCCCGATAGCATGAAATGTGACTCCCAGGCTTCATTTTTGGCCTGCACCTTTACCAACCCTTGTGTTGGTCACAAGCCCAAGGTTAGGGTTGAAACAATTACCTTTAATATATTCAACACCAACTTAAGGTATGATCTTGTTTTATAACCTTGTTATGTTGTTTTCATGTTTACATTTTCTTTATTATTACAATAAAAATTTGTTTTTACTTTGGTCTTACACACTTTGTGTTTTTTATTTTAACTTTTGTGTTTTTATATTGGTTTTTCTATTTTGTGTTTTGGATTTAAATTTAAGCCTATCCTTTCATTATTTGTTTTCATAGTTTTTATGCCCATGATAGTTTGAATAGATTATTTTTAGGCATATGTCTATTCTTATCATTGATAAAGTTTGGTTCTTTGGAACTAAGTATGGATTACCCTTCTTTTTAAAATCATGATAAATTTTTCAAGAAGTTGTGGACTACCAATGCTTGGAATAATGATTGAGGTTGTGGATCACCGACCTCTTATCAAAATCATGTTTACATCAGAAGAAAAAATGGTTATGTCCATAGAAGAAATCTTTGTTGCATTTAAACACATGCAACAAAAAATTCAATCATTTTGTGAGTCTATTACTTATCTCTAAAGTACCCAAGCATCAACATCATTGGGGTGTGTTTTTACAACACAAATACCCCAAGTGAAAAAGCCACAAATCAATCTTCTTAACAAGTTTAGTGAAACACATTCAAAGTTTCAAGGTTTTCTTAACCAAGTGCATTTCATCATTTGATCGCACCCACATCACCAGCCAAATGGTGCAACCCAAGTTGGTTTTATCGGCATTTTGCTATGAAACACAATTTTAACTTGTGGTTTATGCCTTTGTTGGAACGTCAATCTCCATTGCTAAATAATTTTGAAACATTCATTGAAGAATTTTGTGCCATTTTTCAAAATTCGAACAAAGATAGCACATTAATAAGCAAGTTGGATCACTTTGCCAAGGACTTTGCCCAACAATTGTGTATACATTCAAATTCAAACACATGGCATGTGATATTTTGTGGGATGAAACTGCATTCATGAATTAATTTCAATTTGGATTGTGAAATGATGTCAAGGATTTATTGCTCACCTACCAATAGTAAAAATCCAATCGTTTGCAATTGTCGTACGTAATTTATTTTCAGTTGCATATGACACATGCAACTATTGAACCCCGTAATCACATAAGAAAAGTTGTACACAACATGTAATTGTAGGTGGTAATATGTATGCAAACATTTATGGTATGGATTCATACTTCATCCATCCATATATTTTATGAAGGTTACACATGCAACTAGGTGCAATTAACACATGGTGACCATTTGAAATTTTAATGATTAATTATATGGTGACATATGGCATTTGATCCATATTTTAATATTGAATATTATTTTTAAATTAATAATATGTAAACATTCAATAAATTGTGAATCTAACTTTGACACATGTTCATATGTTGAAATCAATTATATGGTGACATGTGGCAATTAAAAAAAACCTAATGATCATATATTTATTTATTAAGTAAATAGGTCATAAGTAGGTAGGCAGGTAGGCCTTATAGGTAGGTTTAAATAATTCCATTTTATGTTTGGGTCGAGATTTATTCACTAACTCATCCCAAAAAACCTTTGGTTTGTGGAAAAAAAAAATGCATTGTTTATGTAATGTACACAATTAAAATGTAAGATAAAATATATGGGATATAAAACTCATTTACAAACACAACCAACCTAGTTACATGGTACACATAATTATTACATTGCACTTATTCAATATTAACCTAATTTACCAACTACCTACATTATTTATGTTATAACTAATAACATTACTACTAACAACTAATGATACTAATAAAAATAATACTTAATAAAATTCACTATTCATATTAATCGTGGTTTTTATTAGCAATTAATAATAAATTATAATATTATTACTTAGAATAAACTAATAGCTAGTTTACATTAGGGTATTTATAGGCTAGTTACTGAATGTAACCTATCAACCTTATGCATATTAACATAATACATTAATAATAATATAATTAATGATATTAACTATGACTAAATTAACTTTGGCTAAATTAGTTAAGAGATTAAAAAAACCATGACCAAATTAAATATAAAGCTAAATGAATCATGGTTAAACTAATTAGGAGGTTAATTTTAGGTTAAAGTAATTTTGGCTCAACTAACCATGGTAAAAGTAATTATGATTAAATTATATATGGTTAAATTAACTATAAAATTAAATTAGTTAAGTTATATAACCATGTTAATTTAATCATAGTTAATTTAGCCATAATTAGTTTAACCTTTTAAATAATTTAATTGTGATTAATTTAAATTCCTCATTAATTTATCCATGATTAATTTAGCCAAAGTTAATTTAACATTGGGTTAATTTAGCCATAGTAATTTAGTCATGGGGTTAATTTAGTTAATGGTTATTTTCAACCAATTCAATTTAACCAAAGTTAATTTAGCCAATGGTTAGTTTAGGTTTAAGTAATGTTTTGCCTTAGGTAACATTATTTAACATGGGTTTAACCTTGGTACTAAAGGTATAAGATTATTATACATAGCCTAGGTAGATATATTGGGTACCTAACATAAGTATGCATTAGTTTAGGCCGTGATTTTTACGACATGTGTCTATTTTGTACACTACTAGTTACATGTTAGTTGCACACACAACTATGTGCCCAAAAATTATACAATACCTAATTTTGTAGTTGTAAACACAATTTCATTGTAAATGACACCTAGTTGCATATAATTACATAATGATCAGTTGCAAACAACAAGATTTTTACTAATGTTCAACATTGAGTTAAACCATTACCAAGTTGTTTGATGTGACAATAGGTTTTTTGAATGATGTTAGGAGAAGCATTGGGAATCATCAACACTTCAAAAAAAATCATGCCAACCACACCATCCGCATCAATGGCATATGCACCAAAGCATAATACACGATTCAGACCACTGATGAAACAAAAAAAACAATGATGACGTGCAAACAAATTATGTTTGTACTGAACAAAACCAAGTCACATTGTTCATAATTGTCCAAATAAGTAAATGCAACACACAACCCTAACCACTTTTATCAATACCCCTCATCCTAAAGATTTGGGAAATGAGGACATCCAATCTTAATAAGGATCATGAGATTAAACTTCGATTTATCATGCAATCAAAATGGTCCCAATTTGTTTTCAAACCCAACACCTTGTTTCTTATTACCAATTGCAATCAAGTGTATGAAAATAGAAATTGATAGGATGAAGAAAGTTATTTTCTCCAAGTTGGAAGAATATAGTGCTTAATGTGAAATTATAAAGGTCTATATATAAGATAAGTGGTTTAGAAAGGTTTGTATGCTCCAACTATTGGTCACTTTAAATTCAACAAAACCATGTAATTAGTCTTTCAAGATTATTGGTGGTTGCAATTTTGAAAATACATGAAGGAGTTTGTGGGGTCATGTGATGTTTATGTGCAAGTAAAAAGATCTTCATCATTGCCCGCATGGACTTTGCTAACCATTGTTAATCATTGCATGGCCATGGTCTTCAATCTCCATAGATTTTATACAAATCTTCCATTTTTTGAATCATACAACTCCATTCTGGTAGTGGTTGATTGCTTGATGATGATGATGTTCAACATAACAAACACCTTTATTTGCAAGTCATGGTTTGCACCTTAAATTTGACATCCAAGGTGTGAACAACATTGTGAATCTTGCACCTGAAGATCAAGCCATGTGGTTGGTGAACATTTGAGCACTACTTGTATCCAACCTTGAGGAGGCAGAAAAGAGTTACAAGAAAAATGTTGGTGAACATCACAAAAACCAAACAAATTTCAAGGTTAGAAATCAAACTTGGCTTTGACAAAAAAACATCAAGACAATTTGACCTTTAGAAAAATTAAACTACCAAATATATATTAGGTCCATTCACCATCATGAAACAAATCAATGTCATGTCCTTCCAATTCAAACTTTTAGATTCCATGAAAATTCATCTTGTGTTTCATGTTTTTTTTGTTGGAACCTTATCATGCATCTACCATCCCAAGAAGGGTTCATGAACCACCCCCATTTGTGAAACTTGTTGGTGAACAATATGAAATGGAGGATGTCATCAACTTAATGGTATTAAATTAACAACTCCAATACTTCATTCATTGGCATGGATATGATGCAAGCAAACGCATTTGGGAACCAACTAAACACCTATTAAATGCCATGGAAAAAATGAAAAAAATTCATCAACAACATCCAAACAAGCCCAAGGCCATCGCTCCATGTGAAACTCAGTGTTATGAGGGGAGATGATGTCACAAACATCATTTTCATATGAGAAATGGAGTTCATTCATATGGATGTTCATCCGTGATTCATATTTTAAACATTTAATTCATTCCTAATTAATTCATAGTTCACATTTAGTTAAATTTTAAGTCATTTATAGTTAACTTGTTGTTCAATTTTAGTTAACTTTTGATTCATTTATAGTTAATTCACAATTCACTTTTAATTGATTTCTAATTCATTTTTAATTAACTTTTAATTACTTTTAGTTCATTTTAAATTAATTCATAATTCCATTTTAGATCATTTTTAATTTGTTTTTAATTAACCGCAATTTATTTTAATCAAATTTTAGTTCATTTAAAATTAACTTTCATTTTTAATTAACTCATAATTCTCTTTTAGTTAATTTTTAATTCACTTATAGTGAACTTGTAGTTCACTTTTAGTTAATTTTTAATTCATTTTTATTTAACTTCTGATTCATTTTTAGTTAAGAAGCATCTTTAGAAGCTCACTAATTAGTGGGCACATGGAAACCTCCATGAAAGTTTTCTTGAACTAGGTCCCCAAATCGGTATAAAAAGAGATAGGACCTTCATTACCTTGAGTCTATTCAACACTACTTTGAAGTAAAATCTTGTTTTTTTAACCTTGTTTTGTTTTTTTTTGTGTTTACATTTTTTTATTTCATTGTATAAAAAATTGTTTATAATTTGGTTTTACACATTTTGTGTTTTTGGTTTTAGCTTGTGTTCTTGTATTGGTTCCTTTGTTTTGTGTTTTAGGTTTAAATTTACACCTATCCTTTCATTATTTGTCTTTGTAATCTTTATGCCCACCATTGGAGCTAATGCCTTTGGTGACCCATTACAAATGGTAATTATTGTTGTAAAAATGCCCCAAGTTATATTTTTACATCAAGGACATTGCATTTAGAAGGTGAGGAGGTTTTTAGACATCACAAATGATGCACAAATCTTCCCCCAAGGTTAAAAGTGGATTCCCATAAACACAACCATGTTAATTTTTTTCATTATTAACACAAGTTCCATTCACATCAACATTAGCTTGGATGTCAATGGTGGTCTGTCCATTGATAATGTTATAAGCAAAAATTGTATTTTCATTCACAATGGGAAGAAGTGTGCGAAAGCCCGTATGAATGTGGTGTTTGGTAGATTGAAAAATGTCCTCCCAAATCAAAGACTAAATGTTCTATTTTGCAAAATAAAACTAATCACTATAGTAGAGTGAAAATCATATCAACAAAAACAACTATTGGTGTTCCTATTCCATGTTATGTTGGTTGGTGGTCGAACTTCAAAGGTTGTGTTCATGAGTCTCACAAATTTTGGTATTGTTGTGATGACTTGAATTGTAATGTTAGGATGCTTGGGGAAAAAATGGTTGATAGGTCCCTTGTGCTTGTAATATGGCTTGTTCAAAAAGGCATAAATTTCATTCAAAATGAAGTAACAACACTAGAAGAAGCTAGTTTTGTGTATTGTGAGCAACTCAAATACCCTTCTCATAATCATTTTGACAATGAAAGTTATGATTGTTTGTACCAACCACCGGATGTAAATTCTTGGTCAAAATGTCACAACAATCAAAAAACTAATGCATTGGGACATTGAAACTCTTAAAGGAACATCAAAATAGGTGGGAAACCACTCATACTTTGACAACAATTTCTTTGCCACCTACACATATGTTTTTTCCAGGGTATGGATTAGCATCACCTCTGCCATGCCCAATACCTAAATTAGAAGGTTTATATGTTTAATTTGGATTACAGCATTACCTTGGCAATTTCAACACATGTTTGTTGAATAATTGATTAATTAATTTTGAAATTTCCATTTTGACAAGTAGAATAATCCATTAAACAATATGAGGTGACAATTGGAGATTTTTCAACTCGCATTTGCATGGACTACATCACAATGGTGATAAGTTCATTGGGTGGGTGAAGGAAATGGGTGCATTGTAAACACATATAGTATATTTTGCAACATGTTATATTTTGTACGCAAATAAAACAATTCATTCATCATCCGATTTGGAGTTGGAATGAAGGTCAACCCTTATCAAGTTGTGCAAGGTGAATCAAGTTTTGTTCCATTTAAAAAATAAAACAAATTCTTAAATGGCAAATTTGTTTTACTTTTGAGTAGATGGACATTACAATATGTCTATTCACATTTCTCCTTTGTTCTAATTTTGGCATTACTCATGAATTTGAAATGCAAAAAAGTTCATTTGATTTATATTCTTTAGTTTTGAAATATAGTACATCCAACCTTAAATAAATCTTAAAAGTAAAATGGTTTGTACTATGTAATTAATTAATATAATTCACCTTTCATCTTTTTTCATATTTCATCCATTTTCAAGTTTCATCCATATTCAAAAAATTGCCATGTGATAAAATATATTCCAAAAAGATTCCTTTCAGCTCACTTGCTCACACACACATGTTCACAAGTTAACATCATTGGGTAATTCCAAGCTTGTCTTAAAAAAAAAATTCAATTGTAAAGTTGAAATGTGCTAATGTCTTCAAATATTAACAAGTTGTATTTCAATTACATGTCTTGAAAAATTGAGTTGGAATGATGAACCTTAATCATGGCATTTCAATATGTCATGTAAAGTTGAATCAATATCAAGCTTTCAACTTTTTAAACTTTACAAAACAACTTATATCTAAAGTTGAAGGTTGCCAATATTTTCAATCCATAAGATATCTATAATAGCAACATGTCCAAAGTTTAGGGTTTAATGTTGAAATAGGTAGAGGGGGTTTAAACCCTATTAACTTACTCAAATTTGAAATTCCAATTATGTATCTCATGGGTCAGAGGGACGAAATTTCTATCTGCCCAACCCGGCATGGGTCAACATCCGGGTATCACCAGCGGTGGTCACTTCTCAGTATGTGACCTTGCACATTAAAATTGGATGAAGAAAAGTCAAAACATGCCGGTTTGGTTCAGCAGAATGGTTGGATGTAAGGCATAGGCTAGTCGTCACTGCGAGAGACAAAAACGGAGCACGAAAGCTCAACCCTAATCTCCTTTTGCTGTTTGCTGGTGTGAACTTTGCTTTGCTCAATATACGTCAATTCAAGCACGCGAGGATGAGAAATTGCTCTCTTTCTGTACAATTTATCTCCTGTATCGAGAGAGACGGTGAGGTGAGATAAGGGAGGTGCATCTGGTTTGCCAAGGAATGGCTTCATCAGTGCAGGAATTGCAACTGCTCGGTGCATGGAGTAGCAGTAGTTGCGGTTCTTTATTACAGGACGACTGTAGCACCCGGGGCGGTGGGACGACGTGCAGCAGCAGGAGAAGGAGGAGCCTGTTATGTGTGTGTGCAATAACGCCCTCTTACCATGCTCGACAAGTTAACTCCGGTGCTCTTCTTCCAAGTGCGCAAGGGATAGCCACAAAAGTGGCGCTCGGTGATCAGCGTCGTTGTCAGTTTCTCTTCCTTTTCTTCTTCTTCTGCCTTTTTCACGCAGTTTTTTGTTTGCAGATGGTTTCTTATCGTGCTGGTCTCTACTATTCCTTCGTTAATTGTGTCATTTGTCATTGCTTCCGAGTAGATGAGATCGGTAGTTTTTCTTATCGAATCCACAAGATTGCAGACAATTCGTATCGGAGGTCTAATGTTGTAATGAACAGAAGTTAGGAGAACTTCTGCGACTATCTGGGAACACAAATTGGTCTTGCACTCGTCCTACTGCTTCCCCTAAACCCTAAACCCTACTAGTTCTCCAATGTGAAGTAGGGTTTTGCTGCTGGATAGTCTTGCCAAATTCGATAACAATATTGAAGGTGGCATTTGACATGAACCATCAACGTCATAATTCCACCAAGAGCTTTCATTTGAACAGTCTGGTCATGTCACACAAATGGGAAAAGCAAAATGCTGCACTTCCTGGTGATTTTGTACAATGAATGGTATCTTTGGATGGGAATTGATTGTCTATAAATGGTTGATTTGGAATGATGTTTCTTTTTGTGCTTGGATCCGAACATACTCCATAATTTCCCTCTGAACTATTTCTTTCTTCATATTTTGTAGTCCTTATGTGGGAGTTTTCTTTAACAGAAAATAAAATTGCCTGGTTCTGGTTAACTTTTATTTCTGAGTGTTGGGAGATTTTCTTGATAAAGATGATAGTTATTATTCTCCATGATTTTGTGGAAGTCTCTATGTGGTGGTTTTTCTGTTTTAACCAAGTTGCTGTGGTCCCTGCAGACCCAAAGGAGAAACTTTGGCAGGAGTTCTTTTCAGATCCTTTGCAATGGTGGGATTACAGGTTAGAGAAGGTAAGTGAGTATGCTTGCTGTTGCATTTTGCTTGCTGATGGATGATGATGATGATATAGCTTTATTGGTTGTTATCATTGCCTGGTCTGCACAAGATGTGAGCAATGGATGGCTTATTAGCTGGATTTGGATTTTGGTTGAAGGTGAATGCAAGGTATCCAGATTTCATGCATAAGAAGACACGGGAAGCACTCTGGCTAGTTGACCGCAAGAACCCCCCCTGGGTGGAAATGGAGATGGCTGCAATGGCACCAGGGACTGTGGACTTGAACCCATTTCTATGGAACAGAAGGCTTTCAAAATATGTCAAAGCTGGGGAATATGAGAAGACGCTGGGGCTTTTCCGGCAAATGCAATCCAAAGGCATGAGTCCTGACACATTCACTTTTGTTCCAGTCCTGAATGCATGTGCTAGTTTACGAGCACTTAAAGAGGGCAGGTATGTCCATGAACGGATCATTCAAAGTGGTTGTGAGTCTGATGTCTTTGTGCGCAGTAGTCTCATTGACATGTATGCCAAATGCGGGAGCATGGAGGATGCTTGGAGTGTGTTCACCAAGGTTCCCTCAAATGATGTGGTGTCTTGGACTGCCATCATATTCGCACATGTAAAATGTGGGCAAGGGCAGAAGGCATTGGAACTATTTCAACAAATGCAACAGGAAGGTGTGGAGCCAAACTCTGTCACTTTTGTGGGGGTCCTGAATGCATGTGCCAGTGTAGCAGCACTTGAGGAGGGCAGGCATGTCCATAAGCAGATCATTCAAAGTGGCTTTGAATCCAATGTCTTTGTGTGCAGTGGCCTTGTTGACATGTATGCCAAATGTGGGAGTATGGAGGATGCTTGGACATTGTTCAGCAAGATGCCTTCACATGATGTAGTTTCTTGGACTGCCATGATATTTGGGCATGTGAAATGTGGGCAAGGGCAGAAGGCATTGGAATTATTTCGACAAATGAAAGAGGAAGGTGTGAAGCCCAACCCTGTTACTTTTGTGGCGGTCTTGAATGCTTGTGCCAGTGTATTGGCACTTGAAGAGGGCAGGCATGCTCATGAGCAGATTGTTCAAAGTGGTTGTGAGTCTGATGTCTTTGTGCACAGTAGCCTTATTGACATGTACGCCAAATGTGGGAGCATGGAGGATGCCTGGAAAGTGTTTACCAAGATACCCTCACCTGATGCTGTCTCTTGGAATGCCATCATCTTTGCACATGTGAAATGTGGACAAGGGCAGAAGGCACTGGATCTGTTTACACAAATGCACCATGAAGGTGTGGAGCCAAACTCTCTCACTTTTGTGGGGGTGCTGAATGCATGTGCCAGTTTATTTGCACTTGAAGAGGGCAGGTGTGCTCACAAGAAGATCATTCAAAGTGGTTTCGAGTCCAATGTCTTTGTGTGCAGTGGCCTGGTTGACATGTATGCTAAATGCGGGAGCATGGAGGATGCCTGGAGAGTGTTTACCAAGATGCCCTCACATGATGTAGTCTCCTGGACTGCCATGATTTTTGGATGTGTGAAATGCAGGCAAGGGCAGAAGGCATTGGAACTATTTCAACGAATGCAACAAGAAGGTGTGGAGCCAGGCCCTGCAACTTTTGTAGGGGTCTTGAATGCTTGTGCCAGTGTATTGGCACTTGAACAGGGCAGAAATACTCATGAGCAGATCATTCAAAGTGGTTTTGAGTCCAATGTCTTTGTGGGCAGTAGCCTTGTTGACATGTATGCCAAATGTGGGAGCATGGAGGATGCGTGGAGAGTGTTCACCAAGATGCCCTTGCGTGACGTGGTCACATGGACTGCCATCATATTTGGATATGTGAAATGTGGGCAAGGTTGTACGGCATTGCAATTGTTTCAACAAATGCAAAGGGAAGATGTGGAGCCAGGCCCTGGGACTTTTGTAGGGGTCCTGAATGCATGTGCCAGCATAATGGCATTTGAAGAGGGCAGGTGTATTCATAAGCAGATCATCGAATGCAGTTGTGAGACCAATGTCTTTGTGGGCAATAGTCTTATTGACATGTATGCCAAATGTGGGAGCATGAGGGAAGCTTGGAGAGTGTTCGACATGATGCCCTTGCGTGATGTGGTCTCTTGGAATGCTCTGCTTTCAGGATTTGCCATGCATGGACATGGTAAGGAAGCCCTTGGACATTTTGAACAGATGTGTGAAGCAGGTGTAGAGATAGATGGTGTAACTTTTGTTTGTCTTCTGTCGGCTTGTAGCCATGCAGGCCTGGTGTATGAAGGCTTGTGCTACTTTGATTCTATTAGCTTGGTCTATGGTATTCCTGCAGCAGTGGAACACTACACCTGTATGGTTGACCTTCTTGGCCATGCTGGCCATCTACAAGCTGCAGAGGATATGATCAAGACTATGTCCTGTGAACCAAGTGCAGCTGTGTGGAGGGCCTTGCTTGGTACTTGCAGGACTCATGGAGATGTGGAGATGGGAGAGCACATTGCAAAACAAGTTATTGAATTGGAACCTGAAAATGCTGCAGGCTATGTGCTGCTATCAAACACCTATGCTGCTGCTGGCAAGTGGGATCTCAGTACAAATGTGGAATGGCAGAGAACAGAAAGGGGTGTGAAGAAACAGCCAGGTCGTACCTGGATAGAAGTGAATAATGAGGTGCATTCATTCACAGTAGATGATCGAGTGCATCCTCAAATGACTGAAATACGTGCAGAATTAAGTAGATTGTCTTGGCAGATGAATGATGCTGGGTACATGCCAGATACAAGGTTTGTCCTGCATGATGTAGATGAAGAAGAGAAGTTGATGCAGTTGTGTCACCATAGTGAGAAACTGTCTGTTGCATTTGGGCTCATTAGCACACCTCCTGGTACTCCACTCCGCATTCGCAAGAATTTACGGGTATGTGGTGACTGCCACACATTCATGAAGTTCATCACAAAGATAGTTGGCAGAATAATTATAATAAGGGATGTCAATTATGTCCATCACTTTGAAGATGGTGTATGTTCTTGCAGGGATTATTGGTGATGTCAGCTGTGTAGCTTCTGTATGGCACTTGGATTATTGGGTTAGTTTGCTTTGTAGCATGTTGAACTCTTTTGTCATCAGTGCAATATCCAGTGCCTGATGAGAAGACCTCGTGTTGTACACTGAATATATTCAAAGGGAGGATAGCATAAGCAGCCTCCATGTTAACATTGTGTGATGGTGGAGTTCATGAGTATAGAAGGTGTGAACAGTACAAGCAGTCTTGTGTCTAATCTTTGGTTAAAAGGTTTGTTTACAAATGTTTCTTGAGAGTTTTATTAAATTCACTGAGCTTCCTATGAACCTGGGCTTTTCTTGTGTGAAAGGAATGTTCTGCTGGCCATCTACCCTTCTTCTTTTACTGGGAGAATTTGCTGTATCAGACAATTTTGGACCTTACACCTGGAAGTTGGGACTTCCTTTTGTGCAGTAGAGTTTTGTGATTCTTGTGGATTCTGTTTCAGATGGCACTGCTGGAGGATTCATGGATCTTAATTAGTAGTTTTTATGCATAGGTTGGAATGTGGAGTTAGCAGAGGCTAGTGGTGGTACCCAGTAACTTCTTAGGGCATTGCCTGAAGTCCTAAAGAAAGGACAAAAAAAGGGCATACAATGGGGAGCGCATTACATTCTCGTAGATGCATGCAGGTAGCTACCCATGTGTACAACATGCCAGCATTAAATTACCCAACAAGATACATGTTGTATGAAAATCGAAGTGCCCAATGAGACACATATATGATGAAATCTAATCGCATTGGTGGTTTTCAGTGGAAGACATGAAGTAGTGATTTGTTCACATGGAAACCTCTATATTCATAGTTGCTTCAAAAATGCAGCAGTGGCAAATGGAATGTTTGCACAACAAGGAAAACAATCTAACTTTCTGAACTAATATTAACTTTTTCAATTCTTTGTGTTCACTTTCTTGTAGGATTTCTGCTTCAAGTAATGATTTGCAAAAGCATGTCAGAACAGAATTCTTTTCTAAGGTCTGCTTCTACATCACTTTTGGATTGAGGTGTACCCAACAAAGTTTTCACATGAGCTCAAATGAGGAGAGAAGGCTCAGGGATCACAATCTATTCATATCTGCTAGCACATTTTCAATAGTTTGCTTTGTATTGCCTGAATGGTTTCCACACTGAAACAAAGCTTGCTTTGCAAAGCATAGACCAAGAAACAGCCTACCTTGAGCAGCAACCTACTTAATACATGTGCATGGAAGGAAGAGGTCTAGTTTGGAAAGAACAACACTAACCAGTATGAGAACATGATATAGGTCTGACAGCAGAACAGGTCCCACATCAACAACACTTATATCTCTTCCGGAAGCCTCATGATTGCAGGCTACTACTACCACCAGACATGGCAAGCTACCAGCAGACACTTCAACAACTGAATACTAAACTTTGCAGCTGCTTTATCTTCTTCAACTGGAAAATTTGTGCGGTGACGAGATTGGTTGGAAATTGAATAACAATAATGACTGGAAGAGACAATGAGATTGAGATTCATGGCTGAAATCTCTGAATGCTACTACAGTATTTAGCAACTTGCAACTGCCATATCCTTGAGCTAGAAAATTATAAAGGGTGATTCGAGTGGTTGGAAGACTAACAACAATGGCCGGAAGAGACAGTAAGATTGAGCTTGATGGCTACAATCTCTGAATGCAACTATGTGTTGCCCTAAGTATGGTGGACAACCCAGATTTTTGGGGAGCAGTGGAAGTGTGACTATGGATGGACACAAGAGCAAACACCTCTGACAATCAAGCCATCTGACAACATTAACCAGCAGCAACATCTGCAGGTGCAGCTCCCTTCTTCTGAAAGCCATCCTGGGGCGCCTTACCTTCTGGGCCTTCCTCACTTTCTGCTGGCTCAGAACCCTGCCAAATTTTACACGTGCAAAATCATGAGCTTACCAAAAATTGAACAATCGATCAAGAAAGAAAGTAGATGCCAGGAATCAAGTATAGAATCACAAATATGGTTGAAGGATTGGTGAGGAGGATGAGGAGGAGGAGCATCATGACGACGACGACGACGACGGCTGCTGCTCCTCAAAAAGGACAAGAGAACAGAGAGGGAAGAAGGAATCCTTGTTTGTATAGGTAGGTACCTCCGAGACATGTGTTCTTGCCTCTCGCTGGATGTTGATGAAGTCACGCGTCGTCTTCTCCTCCGACAAGTTGGGTGTATTTGTCTGGCCTTCCGAATCTGTTGACAAGTTCGGATGATTATTACTACTACTACTCCCAGACTGCTGCTGCTGCAGCAAGTGTTGAGATTCTTGGCTCCCCGGGGCAACTCCGCGCTCTGTGTTTTTCTCATCTATAGGCGGCTCTCCTGCTCCCCAATTGGATGTGGAGCTGTCATCCGGTCTCTCTTGAGCAAATCCTCTTTGTGCCTGGCATGACAGAAACCAAAATTCCTTACTGATTCTTCTTGCCCAGACTCTCTCTCTCTCTCTCTCTCTCTCTCTCTCAACATCTCTTTTTCTACTACTGGCAATTGCATCAAAAAGAGCGCAGTACTCTGGCTCACCACGAACTGTGTGATCCCTGCGGCCGGATGTGATCGAGAGGGAGACGGAAAAAGCCACTTCCGCACGTGAATACCCAAAACTCCTCCTCCTCCTCCCGCTCTAGCCATCGCTTCTTATCACGAAACTGGAAGAAAGAGACTCTCTTCACAATAGCAACCAAAAGAAAGATCCAACAAAAGAGAAAATCCAGCGCCTTCTTCTCTGTCTCCCAAAAGAAACAAACAGCACGACGACAAAACAAAATGCTGAGTGAACAAAAAATGGTTTCTGGGTCTATGAAAGAAAGTGAGCAAGCTTGATAGCTCGATCTTGACAAGCGAGTATAAAACCGAAGAAAATTGAAGAAAGCTCTGAAAGCGTGGGGCGTGGCGAGCGTGCATTCAGTCCAAGTGCGCTTCACACTTGTCTCCGCAACGACAGAACAACACTCTCACTCACTCACTCACTCACTCGGAATTGGTTTCACACGGGTGGTGTTCTGTGTTCTCCTCGTTGCTGCATTTTGGGACGTCGCTTGGCACTTCACCGTCAAGGATGTTTGTTTCCTTCCACGTCCCATTCCACTTCTTTCTGTATTTTATGTACTATGCAGTGATTTTGGGTGGGGGGCGAATTTTCGCCATTTCACCAAATATATTTTGAAAAAAAGAAAATTCCATAATTTTCTTGAAAAAAAAAGCTTCGCCTAAAATCAATAATATTTCACCCACAAAAATCTCCAAAATTCGTCACAATATGAATGGGTGCTTAAGATTTTCTACTTTCAGATTTTGAATATTGCCAAATTTGGCTGAATATACTTATGGATGATTGCCACAAAAGCAAAATAACAATTTTTTTAATAAAAAAAGCAACGGTAGTATTGAGTGGTCAAGCCCCTGCCCCTTACCTTGGGTGAGGCAGGCTTTAGGTAAGGCGGGGCCATTAGGGTGAGCTTAGGGGACGTACCCCACACAATGGGCAAGGGTGAGGCCATTCTAATGCCATTATGGTCTTGGGTGACAGATTCCACAATTCAAGAAAGAGTTCCTGTTCTCAATCAAAAAACATGTTTTGATCACATTACAAGAAGTGTATGATCATCATCAGAAGATTATGTCATATAATATGGTCAAGAAAATGACATCATCTCTAAGCCTGGACCTTAATGGAATGTGCTATGGAAGATTATAGCCATATAATAAGTTCAAGAAAATGACATCATCTCTAACCCTATACCTTAATGGAATGTGCAATGGACAAGTCATTGGGCCCAGTAAGGTGCCTCTGAGAACTGGCACTCAAACCTGCCAAGAAAGTAAAAGGTTTTCATGATCTGCACAATCAGCATGTGGATTTTGAACAATGGTTAGGTCAGGTAGACCCAAGGAGACCTGTCCATTGTGCCTTGTAAGGGGACTACAATGAGGCAGAAAAGGCCACATGAAAACCAGTAGGTTTAGGGGAAGGCACTTCTGTTGGTGCCTTTTGTCCCCTGACCAAGGGTAGATCCCAAGGTGCAAGGGTGGAAGGCATTGATAACAATGCTTTCCCTTGCATAACAAATCAAGGGTTAAAAACTATGGCATGAAAGCCAAGCCAAGCCGAGGCATATTGAAAAGCTTTTGTAAAAGGATGAAAATGCAATCCCGGAGCATTCCTGTTCTTATGAAAGCAATGTTGGCGAAAACGAATGCAAGTTATTTCTATTTTGAGAAGAATTACTATCACTTGCTAATTTTATTATAATTATTTAGATAGTAATTACGTAGCATTTCATGTAGAATATATATATATATTTTATTATTCTTATTTTTATTTATTTATTTTTTTTTCAAGAGACAATCCTACCATCTAAACATGTTACTAATTCAGTTAGTGAAACTCATATTAAAGGAGTTTATCATAAGAATAAGATAAAACAAGATAAAGCGGTATTTGAAAGACTTTCCAGACCTTCTAGAGTACTTTCAAAAATAGATAATTTAGTTGAGTGGATTTGCAAGCCTTCGACATTTACTATCTCTTGTTTACAACGGTTGTATACTTTCTTTAGTTGTCTCCTATTGTTTGCACCACCTCCAAACTTTTTGTAGTTGTTTCCTACCATCTACATCACTTGTAGATCCTTTGTGCTTGTTGCTTGCTATTTGCAACAATATCCTTCATTATGTAGACTTCAACCTTCAAATCTACCCATTCCTACTGCCATTTACTGGCAACTACCGTCATGTGGCAACAAGATATTTTCTATTCCAAAGAAGAAACCAATATATACATTTCTATTACACTTGTAGGGAAAAACAAATAACTATTACATAGAACATAACAAAAATGTTATGCAAACTTCAAATGTACTACCTTTCCTCACTATCAAGCATATTCCAAGTCGAAAAGAACACCCACAAAACATTATGTTACTATCTCAACCATTTTCATTGCAATAATCAAAATATAGCTTGACTCCATACTCTCCTCCTCTCTTTGGTGTTACACAACCTTCTTCACAAGAGAGTCATCTCATAGCAAAAACTTTCCATTACAATGTAATAAAAGTCCCAAATTGAATAGAAACCAATAGAATGATCCCCAAGTTTTCCTCTTCTCCCCATTTGAATTCTCCTCCTCCCAAAATCACACAAGGCCCATATTACTCCCATGAAAATCGGTCTTTATCCTAATCTTTCTTACAAATCCCCTAGTTGATTGGTGGATTACAACCAATCACTCATCTACATGAACTAATTAAGACCATTAATTTCATCTTTTAGGTGCAAGACAATAAGTCTACCACTAGTAATTAGCTAGTTATTAAGATGCCCCATGGTACAAATTAGTCTAAGGATTTTTACCCTTAACACCTTTCAATTAATGATATCTCACTCCAACCTGGGAAATTGCACTATGTAAAGCATTCCCAATTTGCATTATGCAAATTCCTTAAGTTTGTTATGATGAAGGAAAAACATGTTCCCATCGGCCTCCCCAAGTTCCTAGTGTATTTGGAAGGTACCTTGTGTCCATGAATATCATTTTTAAAAAAACTTAATATGTTCACTCAACAAGGGTGGGAGGAAAATTTGCCTACTTAAAAGTGTAAGATCCTTCTCATTCTTGAGGAATATGTGTACAAACCTTCCTTTTCTTCCATTTCATGATTTATGTATGTATAGGTTCATGATAATTTCATGTCATGTTTTATGATGGGTAGAACCCATGGGTGGGGGAGTTCCCCAAATGTGAGGTTAGACTTGATAATCACTTAGTTTTAGGCCTTTTCTTTTGAGAATCCCCCCACATGTGTAGGCTTTTCTTTACACATGTAGTTTTCAAAGCTATAGTTTGAAAGTGTAAGATCAAAAACTAAGGCCGGCTTGCTCTCACAAGCCTTCCTCAACATAAAATACCAAATATTTTTAATTTGAAGGGTGAAAGGTTTGGATGCAGATGGTGAAAGGCCCCTTCAATTGATGAAAACATCTTTTAGGCAAGGAGGTGTTTTAAAATACAAAGGGAAAAAAACCTTAGAAGGCTTTACGTGTAAATTAAGGCACTAAGGTGAAGGCATTCCTAAAATAAGGCCTTTTGAATAAAGTGATTTCAATTGACAAAATTTTGAACTTAGGGGGGATGTTGTGTGTAAAGTTTGGGATCTACATGTGTCAAACGGCCATTTTTAGGGGGGTATTAGATAATTGTCCAACATATTTTTTATCACCCCATTATTATTTTATTTTCTAATATATACATATAAAACCACCCTATATTAATTATAATTCATTTTTCAGATTATTACATACCTTATATTATAATTAAATTGATTATTTGAACAAAATGTACCCTATTTTTAACCAATTAACTTGTAATTTTTACCCAACAACCAATACATTGCACCCTATATTTTTATTCATGTAATTTTTACTTTTTTTTACTAGTGTCCCCCTTGGGATTTCAAATTGCCAAAGTTTTGAAATAAAATGAAAATAATTAACAAATTTCTATACTTATTTAGTTCATATGGGTAGCTAAGAATATAGAAGGATGCTTAAATTTTTAGTTTTCATATCTCATATGCAACCAAATTTGTGCAAACCTTTTCATTATATGAGAAAATTAAACAAAAATATATATTGGTTACATTGAGAAATTTGCACCATATTACAATTTGGGATTTCATTGTGGACTTGGGACACCTATGTTATTTAGGTCCCTTTCATCATGACTTAAGAACCAATATAATACCAAATGAAGTTGGCATTTAGTTTTGAAACCTAGGTTACCTAGGTTAATGCCCAAGGACCATTTTCTTATTAATTATTATTATTTTGGACATCTTCTTTGGAACTTTCTAAAGGTAATATTTATGGGCTGAAATTAAGGAATGGTGACATAAACAACTCTATGAACTTGGTAGTGGTTGGTGTTTTGAATGTGAAGCTTTGGAAATCAAGAAGCTTTTGGAGCAAGGTTGAAGTGAATGTGATCTAGGTGAAAGGAATGTATGGTGCATTCATGGAGGACCACAAGGAACAAATTGATTAGTTAGTGGTGAATGATTTTGGTAAAAGAGTGTAGATGAAAGATTTTGAAGTTCACCAAGAAAACTACTAAAATTCAAATTAAATGACTAATTTTACAAATTTTAAACTTGGGTTTAGGATAATTAACAATTTGGATGAGTGATGATGCTCTACTTTGGACTAAATGAATATTTGAATTATCTAGAAGATTTGATTTATTTTCATTCAAGTTTTTAACACTTGTTTTCAATTGTTGTGTTTTTGTACAATTTTCCATAGGGTATTTCTTCACATTGGGAATTTTAAGTGTATGGGTCTAGATCGGTTCTATTTCTCGAGATGAAAATAGCTAAAAATGTGAAGAGCAACATAAGAATGTTTACACATGCTCTAGTTGTGTCCATTTAGAAAGGTCAATTTCAAATATATTAACTAGTTTAGAATGGGGTGTTCGATTTCTTTCAAAATTGTGATATGAAAGGACCAATCCATTATCAATGAAATTTTGCATCTCAACTCCTTTTGATATGAGAGTTTTGAGTTGTTGAATTTTTTTGTAGTTTGACATTCATTTATGGAAGAAAGGAATTAAAGAACTTGTTCTTTTTATTTGTTTTGTTCATTTATTTCCAAAAGACAAAGGTAGGTTGTAAAATGAGATTTTTCTTTTTCTTCTTTTTCACAATAGAGGGTAATGCAAGTGGGAGGGTTTAAGTTTCCCCCACCCCCCTTTTTCTATTACATTAGACTTTTGTTGGATCATCCTTTAGATAAGTCGTCATTAAGATTCTTACATTTTGGGGACCAGGTTGAATTTCAATTCTACATTTTTTAATAACAAAATTCATGTTATTTCATAATTATTGTGACTACAAAATATATTTTTTGAATGTGTGATGTTAATATTGCAACCATTCCCAAGAAGAGTTTTTTATAATAAAACAGTTGCCATAATTGTTTAATTGCAATATCTTGTAACAACTTTTTTTAAAAAAATTTGCAATTGATTTTTATATTTAATGTGGTGTGTGTTATCTTGTCAACCCTTAACACATGTGCCTTTTCATTTGCATATCTCTATTTGCATAACTTATCAACAAACAATTCAATCACTTAAAAAGAAATCATCTCTAAACATTTGCATTATTATTATACCTTTTCTAACATTTTTTTTGATGAAAATATGATGTTCATCAAACACACATTCTTTAGTCAAACCTTGGCACATGAGCAAAGTTCATAATTTGATGTATCTTTGTCATATTTTGTTATTTTCCATTGGGCTTTGAACTATTCATCCTCCATGTTTCAATTGCAAGCCTTTCTTGGTGCGATTGTACATAGTTAAGGTGAAATGACAATTGTGCATTGCGAAAGTTTCTTGAATAAAAGATGGTGGATGAAACTAATAATTTATTCCCATACCCTAGATTCTTTTGGTGAAGAATTTTGCAAGGCCTATGTTGGTGGTGTTGCAACAACCCTAACATTTTTATACATATTTTTAAGGTTTCACACCATGGCCAAAAATGCTACACTTTGTAACACACATGCATTTGGGTTTTCCCATTATGTTTTTGCAAGGTTTTAATTTGGACCTATTAACACCCCCCCCCCCCCCCCTCCCATAATTATTTCTAATGACAAATATTATATACAAATATACAAAAAATAATAATAATTTTT
>Ga0116227_10000253_pt1 | contig 97149 bp, 72 predicted proteins | sample S1TSphgellanicum_FD_89693 | JGI IMG/M metagenome (GOLD analysis project Ga0116227, IMG submission 89693) | Host-associated microbial communities from peat moss isolated from Minnesota, USA - S1T2_Fb - Sphagnum magellanicum MG | ecosystem: Host-associated > Plants > Peat moss > Unclassified... | reverse complement strand
TAAAATTTTACCCCCCCCACCCCCTTTTTTAAAATTATTTTTTTCTTTTTTTCCTTTTTTACCCAACAAGTTATAAAACCCCCCCCCCCCCCCCCATCCTTCCTATCCACCTACCCATTTACATACCTACCCACCTACATATCTTCATATTTACCCACCCACTTGCTCACCCTCTTATCTACTTAACATTTACATAACATCAATATAGAAAATATCACACAAAATGCAAGTATTGCAAAAATTTGTTGACACTTTACTTTTTTTTTTAATTCAGGCACCAAATGAAGATAAAGTTTTTGCCTCTCATGTGCATATTGCATTTTGTGAGGTATCTTCAATTCATGCAAAACTTTATTTCACATTATCTCACAAAATGCAATATGCACATGTGGTTTATTTTTATTTTTATTTTCCCTTAATAGCTAGTTTAAGCTTAACCTACCATTTTTGTCTTGCATTTCCTCAATGCCAACATCCCTAAAAACTACAAAACTTTATATAAACTACATAAGAACAAGTGCCAAGCCTTCATTGTTTTCCATGGGTGTATTTTTTGCTTAATTGTGTTGTCTTTTGTGAAGTGGCATGTTCTATCAATTCCTTTCCACAATTCATAAGAAAAAAATCAGGAAATATCTTTAAAAGGAAAAAAAATCCAAAGCATGATAATTTTTTTAAAAGGTACCTTTCTTCATCATCATCTTATTCTTCATTTTTATCTTGTTTTGTTTTTGGTCTTTCTTCTTCTTCTCACAAACACAAAAAAGAAAAAAAAATCAACTAAAGGGAAAGGTGTATCTTTCTTCTTGTTCTAAATTGTTTATTTTGTTGTTTCTTGACAAAAATCAAATTCCTTTTGTTGCTTCTTCTATAAACCAATAAAAACATTTAAATTGTTTATTCTTTTGATGCAAACCAAAAAAAGGGGGGGGGATAACAAGCAAAAAAAACAAAAAGAATCAACAGAAGGGAAGGGGGTAGATTTCTTCTTATATGTTATTTCTTTTATTCCTACAAATTTTTAAAACAATCAAAAAAGAAAAGAAAACCATGAAAAACCAAAATCAAAAGAAGAAAAAGTTTATTTGATCAACACTTATAACAAAACACACACAAAAGAAGCTTGTTGTGTGTAACAAAACACAAATGAAGGAGGGAAAAACTTAGTTGGTCGGCATATGCAACAAACACACAACAAAGAAGTTTGTCGTATGTAACAAAACACACAAAAAAATATGAAGATGAAGAAGCTTACCTAGTATATGATGATAGTCGTTGATGAAGGAGGATAAGAAGGAGGAGAAGTAGAAAAGGAGGATGAGGAAAAGATGAAAAGATGGGATGGTGGAAGATAATAAGAAGAAAAGAAAAGAAGAAAAGGAGGAGGAAAAAGAAGAAAGAGGAGGAGGGGTTTAAAAAATTGAATGGTGGAATGAAAAGAATCAAATGAGGGACAAAAACAAAAAAACAAGTTGAATGGGGTTTCATCCCACAAATGAACCCTAAAACAAGCCAAATAAACTAGTGTATTGGTGGGTGCTAGGTCACACCAACTTACACAATGGTATGTAAAACTAAAACTAGTTGGTATCATGATATGAAAAACTAGAAGAAAACTTGGGTTACTTATCTGCTTCTAACGCTAGTACCATTGCACCTAAACACACCCAAAGCTTTCCTTTGTGAGAGACTCCTATTCATATTTAATTTGTGAAATTTTTGTGTGCATCTAGGAATGTATATGTCAAGTTTAAGAAAAATTTACAAGTTAGGTCTTAAGACTTAGGGCTTTGGGTCATTCATGACTAGCGATAGAAGAGATGTACGAAGATTTGGAGATTATTACCATATATTTTCTAATGAAACAATAAACATAACTTCTAGGTTTTTGATGTTCTTCATAACTTCATGTTTTAGTCACAAAATCACACCTTGGTTTGCATTAGATGATTTTCTTAATTGAAATTTTCATTTTAAATAAAATCTTGATGGGAATATTCAATATCAAGATGCATATTTCATACCAACTAGTGTAAAGTTATTGTCTATTCTTGTTCATTCCCAAAATCCCCACAAAATATGTGGATTATGATGTCGACCAACCTAATATGTCTATTTGAACAACATTCGAATGTTCATGTTCATACCTAATGTCCAAATTGAAAAAAAATTAATACCAATACCATCTAATATGTACAATGGACATACCCACCCAACACTAATCCAAACTCAATTTTCATGTTATTTGAAGCTTGAACTTCATCTAAATTAGGGTTTACATATAATTCTATTACTACCAATGGAGTTATTCTTATTTATTTTCCCTTTTATCAACATCTTTAAAATCCAAAACACAAACAACCAATGAAAATAATACACAAGTTTGAACTAATGATGTTTAGTTGTTGATTCCAAAAAAATCTTCAATCTCGATTCTAATTCTTTTTTTTGTTTTTGGTGGAACCTTTGGTCCAATCTTGATATTAATTCTTTGGATTTGTAAACTTCCAATTCTAATAATTTTCACACACAATTTAAAATCGGTATGGTTTAAAACTAGGTTCAATTCCATCCCCATTACACACAATTAAACAAAGTTTCTTTTGTGTAGTATTTGTTTGTTCAACTAATGTACATAGTTCAAGATAAAAATTGTGTGGACTTTATTATGTACAACCAATCAAATGCAATAACTTGCTTAAAATGTAAATTCAAGTTTTTATAAAGTTGTATTATGTACTTAAAGAACCTAAACATGTTTTAAATGAAGTAGTAACCCTAGTTCAAATTCAATTTTGAAAAGAAGCTTATTGCATAGTTAAGTTCCAATGGCAATTTCAAAAAAATTTGAAACCTCTAATCCAAAAGCCTTAAAACTTGACCTATAACCTAAATTTCAACATACCTAAATCCCATAACCTACCAACACTAGTTTGGACATGCTTGATAATGATGTTTGTTATGTAATAAATTTCTAAAGAGGTGTTTGATACTTCATTCATGGATCTAACTTTCATTAACAATGTGATCCCTTGAAATAAATAATGTATTTCTCATTATTCACTACATGCATTTTAGTCCATTGTCTTTCACAAATTTTAGTTTTTTCATACTTTTTTTTAAAAAAACATTTTCATTTCATCATTGAATCTATGGATGAAACATTTTTTAAATCATACCTCCCCCACCTTTCATAATTCATAATCTTCTCATATTTTCACTTTGGTGCACCATATCTTCCAACTTTGATTTCATTTATCAATTCACAAATTAAGTGTTTTTTTCCATCTTCCTTGACTCACATGCATTTGCAATTTAACATTATTAAATTCCATCTCAATTCATCCATTTCTTTTCTTAGATTTAATTTTTTCAAATTTTCCATATTTCCCAACTCATATAACATCCAATCTTTTTCCCAATTTTCAATTTCCTTAATTCATGTTTCCTTTGATGTTTCACTAACTCAATTTCATCCATTTTCCAACTTTTTCAATATTCACCAACATGTCATCCAATGGACCTATCATTTTATGAAGATAACACATAAGTAATTTACCATAACATTTAAAAATATCTTAACATAATATTGACCATTGAAAAAATCAAAATTGTAAAAAGTTGATTGATAGGGAAGATGGATAAGAGTTAAAATGTTTTCCACAGTATTCAAATTGCCATTTCTTTCACCCAAATAATATATCATCAATAATATGTTGTTTGTTAAATTATCCAATTTCAAGCATAATCAACAAAGTGTGTTGATAAACTTCAGTACATTTTTGAAAAATTGGAAAAGAAAAGTTTTTGTTCAAAAGGTGGCCTTGTGACAACATTGACTTGTATGCCACATTGAATTTGTTGCACCTATTTATCATCTCCCAAACTAATTGCCAATCTCCATTTCACTCATACAAACAAAACAATTTATCTTATAATGGTTATGTTCCTTATCACAAGTTTGAAGCAATGTTGGTAGGTTCAAAGTATTGAAAAGTATTTCCAACTAGGTCAAAGTCAAGATCTACAGTACTTTGAGTAGAGGTTCACAATTTTTTAAAAACTAAAACTAGGTTAGACTATGGAACCAACCTATTGTTGAAACTAAAACCACAACCTAGACTGGGCTACTTTCCTTTTTCAAAGAAACCCAAGTTTTGTGGTTATTTATGTATAATTTTTTTTTAATGCCAAAGTATGGCCTTACTTTCTATGCAAGTTTTTATTTATAATTGGCTGCACATGATTAATAACATGAAATTTTTCATCTTGGGTGTTAAGGGTATAATACCTAGTTAGTTAAGGAGTACGTGGTAGTTAGTTGTTTTCCTCCCTTTTTCCTCTTTTCAAGATTTAATATAAATTGAACATGGGGTTTTGGGGATTAATATTTGATATTTTGTAATTTTGATGAATTTTTGGATTTTGGAACATGTTTTTGTGTGCTTGTAGAAATATGCTATGATTTTTTTATGATTTATGCATGAAATGGAAGTAGTTATGATAGAACTATGTAAGTATAAGAAAATATAGGTTATGTTGAATTAGAATGTTCGAAGACAAATGTACATGATTAGAATTATGCACTTACCATTGGGTTCTACGAACAAAACTAATAGTGCACATTTTAAAAATTATAATTGTGTTTAATGACAATAAAATTTGCCCAATCTTAAACTATATTAAATTCCACATATTTTGGAAAATCTCCACCACTAAAGGTTCTACAAAATCAAAAAATTGTTTTCACAACCACACCCAAAACCAATGGTTCCTTTCAAAATCAAGAATTGAACAACATTGGTTTGAACCCACAACAATAATCAAATTATCAAATGTTCAATGAAGTTCCCAAAAAATGAACTCATAATAACACATGGCAAACATTTTTCAAAATGTGGGACAAATGAAAACAAAATCATTCCATGGTCCCTCTATTTCAAATGTAAACATTAAAGTAATATATTTGACAAATGCATTCTCACTAATTATGTTGCATAGTTTTGTTTTTATAGTCAATTCCAATTTCATGAACTTTGGTACCAATTTTGATTCTTAAAACTCAAAGGTGAAAACATGGTCAAAGGAACCAGGGACATCGAGATAAAAGTCCTTTTCTAAGTAGGGTTGTCAAAACCGACGTGATGCACCCATTTTGCGTCAAGTGTCATGTCGGCATCCATCACATCCATCAAAACGGACATAAGAAAATCCTTGGTCATATTCAAGTTGCCCTTGTTATAGTTAAGGACCAAAAATGGATTTCGGTTGCTAATCATGTCATGATTAAAAAATTTCGATCGCTAATCCTAAAATGATGGAAATTTTTCAGTCGCCACAACCTTGGTCACCAAATTTTTTTTATCACCATCTTTTAGTGTGTCATTGTGGCCTTGCCATTTACATTGAAGAATATCTTAAAGAGGAAAAAAAAAATGGAAATTCCAATATTTCGCATGCAAAAATGTAATCTTCAAAAAAGAAATCTCTAAAAGAAACCAAACTCTTTCAAGATATCACAACTTTATCACTAATCCCAAGTTTCAACACAAGCCAAAATATCTTTTAAAAATGCTCGCATAAAAATAGACCTATTACATGGGGCCAAAATCCGTTAAGCTACTATATTTTATAATGAATCTAAACACAATATCCTCACCTTGGTAGGCAATGCCAAAAAAAACTGAAAACCAAAACAAAAGTATACAAAGTGAATGCCTTGTAAAGTTTACATTAAGAACTATTGCTTTAAATGAAATTTTATTGATTTTTTCTCATTATTAATGTCTATCAATTATGAGAACATTTATTGAAGCAAATTATCGATGATAAGTCCAATCATCCATAATTCAAAAACTTAAAAAATAGATGGGTAATACTTGTGTAAAATTGTATATGATCATTGTATCTTATGTTTACAAAAAATTCATCATCAATATAGAGCATAGATTAAGACACAAATTTCAAATGTGTAAGGAGGTTGGATTCACAAATTTCAAATTTGATTATAGATGACAACATGATTCACTTACAAAATTGGGTTTTTAAAAAATCCACAAATCCAAAACATGTCATTTTTGAAAGATCATGCAAATTGCACCATATTCCATATCTAGTAACTATAAACTGTCCATGGCTACTTTCAATAACACTCTTTAGATGCAGTCCAATTGTATGGAGGCCCCATCAATGTGTGCACAACGTGTTGAATAGTTTTTCTTGCCTTTAGATTTGGGTTGTACATGTCATGGATCAATTTCCCAAATGACATTTTGGTTGAATTATCCACAAAATATTTTGCATCCCAATATCACCCATATGACATTTGCCAGTCTACACACTAAATATGTTTTAGACCTCAAACTTGTGGCGTGTTGTTTAGCCAATTGTTGAGGGGAATTTGTAGTTCCTAACTCGTTATAAACAAAAAAACAATTTTGGGGCAACCCACCAATGTGAAAAAAATAGCCCTTCACCAAGGACTTGATCACCTTAATTCACCCAAGGTTCCATGCAATGGTTGTAAGGGGACAACCAAATACACAAAACCCAAATGAGAACATTTGAGCCACCATGCAACTATGACGACCGTAAACCTTTCGGTCACCACATGCAAATGGTAATTAAAAAAAATTCACTTACATTAATTGGGGGGTCCATTTCCATGGAACTCATTGATTACATGAATGTGTTTTGGCTTGGGGTTGTTGGAGCATGTACAACTTAGGGGGGTGCATCGGACACTTGAACATTGTCATTTAATAATGACATGTTCGAATTTGCATTGCCATTATTAGACCCTTGAACTTGCCAAATCGTCGAATCGAACAACAATTCTGAAAATGGAATCTCATCATCATGAAGGAATTCAAAAGGGTCATGCTCAACTTCATCTTCATCCGATTCATTTGACGTTATGGGGTTTTCATTCGATGAGTCACTCTCAACTACATTTTCATCAACATCAAACAACATATTTTTTCGTACCATGTTGTGGTGTTGGCGCCAAGTTGTTATTGCAAAAGCTTGTTGTTAGTGTATATGTACATTAGGTCCTTCGTTCAACTCAATGTTAATTGATTTTGCACTTTGTTATGGACAAATGAATATGAATTCCCTATTCGCACAATGATGTAGAACACACTTGTGCCAAAATGTGACGAGCGATGGGTGCAAGTGTGCATCCATCAATTCCAATCAAATCCCTCCATTTATGTGGGAGCAAGTCTAGGTCCTTCACTAAGGGGGTGTAAAAAAATGGACCTTGACTTTCCACAAAATTTGTAAATTTTCTTAAATCTAGGGCATAGGCAATTGTTATATGAACTATTTTCCGCAAAATTTTGTTGAAGATCTCTTTCGCATTTGCATCATCATGTAGGCGAACTTCACCTAATAGGTATGGATTGAGAAAGGCCTTTACATAATGTAGGTTGGTTGTCAACATCTTCCAATTTTGGTAAAATTGATCTTCAATCACATCCTACAAGGTTTGATGGTAATTCAAATGGAGGATTTTGTAAAGATAAAACATGTCACTCCAATGTTTTCATGATAAACCATGTCCTTTCCATGCAAGGTTGTTTGCCATGAAATACCTTCAATCACTAAGACCAGTTCGACCATGTGTACAAATTTAGCATAATTATCCCAAAAATTTTCCCTCTTTATGTCGGCTTGAATAACTTTCACCTTGGTGAGCAACTTTTAACAATGACTACCACGTGATGAGTTGACAAAAGTTATCAAAATCAGCAATAATTTTATTCAATGGCAAGTTTAAGCTTGAACAACCTTTCAACCATTAAAAAATTGATTGCAAATTGTGTTTCAATGGGGTTTAGTAACATTAGGTTAGTCTCGTAATGATGAAAAATTATTAATGGCACATGGTGTTGTTATATGAAAAAAACAACAACTTTCACCTTTTTCAATTTGTTTCGCCCATGTTGTTTTTCCCCAATCTTCCAATAGCAAGTCCAAACAATGAGCAACACAACCTTGAAAATAAAGATTTGGAAAATGATGGATTAAAAAGTCAATTGCATTTCAAACATGTTCAGAGCATTATTTATAAAAAATTGTACAATGTTATTAACTCCAATAGTTTTGATGTATCCACCCAATGCATTACATATGTAATGGGCATCCTTCCGTTCCCCAGTTGTGTCAAATGGAACCTATGAATACATCGCCATTTGGACAAGCAAACATTACCTTCAACAATGGATGTCAAACAACATTGTCCCAACCATAAGAATAAATGGTTGCTCCATATTTTTGAATTGCATTTTGTGTCTTCTTGTTTACCAAATTTGTGTGCAATCTATGGTATGATGGGGGTTTGTAATAGGTTTGAAATTCAAAGGTTGCTTTCACAACTTTTATGAACGTCAGGTGTCGCACAACATTGAAGGGGATGTTTGCCTCACAAAAAAAAATTGTCCACTTCTTGTCCAAATCTTGTTTTTTGGCTAAATTCAATCCTTCAAGTAATGAAACCTGTCGAAAGGTTCAAGTGTTTTTATTTGTGGATCTGTTAAAACCTTCAGTGCTATTTGTAAGGGGTGAAAGTTTGAACCCCTTTCATTTGAGACGTCAAAGTAGATTTTCCTTCAATTAAAGGATTCAACATTTCCATGGCCACATCTTCTGTTCACCCATCTAGGATCTGGGTTGATATTTCCATGTCATTTAGTGGTGGAGGGACAAGTCCACCACATTAAGCAAATAATGTCTTCACCTATGGATGTGCCTTTGAACACATTCCAACTCTGTACACAAGAACAATAGGCTTCATTAATATAATTAATGCATTAAACAATAAAATTGGACTCCACCTTTAAGGTTACAATTGAAATTTAACACCAATTGCAAATGCAATATGACGATTTAAAATTCAAACACCCATAAAAGTTTCACCCCTCCCTCCCAAATTATGTGGCAATGGTTGGTGTTAAACAACATAAGATGCACACACCTCAAAGGAGAAAGTGAGAATTGACATGAAAAATCTACATTTTATTACAAGGTAGATCAAATTTTATTGCCAAATCAAATTCCATCACCAAATCAATGGTGGAGATTAATCCGCAGTCAATCAAACGACCTAGATCCATAAACGTGCGATGACTAAAAAAAATTCAATTGCCACTCAAATGGCGATGAAATGCTTTCAATTGCCACAAGTGATTGAAAGCATTTCATTACGACAAGCTTGGCAACTAAAATTTTTTGATCACCGTAAATTTGGCAACCAAAATTTCTTGATCATCACAAGTTTGGCGACCAAAATTTTTCCATTGCCATAGGCTTTACGACAACCGAAACAAACCCATAAGCCTATTACCCTAAGCAACTCAAAATTCCTTTTGACCTAGGTTGACCTTATATTGACATGATGTAGGGGTACATTTGCACCCATATATATGTCTGTTGTGTCATGATAGATGCACGGACGTTGTGACAACCATGTTTCCAAGGACTGCACGTGACACGTGTCATTTTCATGTTGGATTATAACTTTAAAATTTATATTTTGGGTACCCCATTTAACATTACATGTTTTATATAAATACATTTTGACTAAAAATTAATTTTATATTATGTATATTATGCATTTATGCCTTCTATCACATAAACGTGAACAACTTTTAAAGGTACATTTTCAAAATCAATAATTTTCATGTTCAAAAACACTTTTGAGCTAAATGTGCTCAAATGTGTTAAGAACAATTTTCATGAATTCAAATCTTTTTGCCCTTGTAATATTAATGTTAAAATCTTCTCCAATTTTCAAAAGGAATGGTGCACATTTCGCATGAAAAAGGACATTTGAAAAAAAAAAAACTATCTACTCTCGAGGTTTAAGTGCTTTTGAACATGCAAAAACATTTTTGGTATGTGTCAAGTTTTGAGCATATAGTCTTTGTAATTAATGAAAAATATTTCCAAAAAATTGTGACAATCCAAACTATTATGTTTCACTTGTGATCTTTCAAACATATAAAAATGTAGTTTTGAGGAATGTCCATTCATTTGGGTGGCCCCTTTGACTATGTTTTTACCTTCAAATAAATTTTTTTGGGAGTTCAAGATTTGTCTTAAAAACTAATCTAATGATTTTTTCAGGACAAAAAAATTGCCACAAAACTCAATTCATTGATTAGTATGGCCCATTTGGTGAATACCAATTCTTAGGTGTAGGTAGTAGATAATACGTTTTAGGTTTGATCCATGGTTGCAATGTTATGAATAATCAACATTAAAAACCTCTCCTATTAACTTGGTTTTTTGAATCTTGTCCACCTTACAAGTAACAAACATATAATGAATCATGTTTAATGGCGTTCAAGGACAAATCACCTTTCAATAACCAATTTTATAAAAAAATAGTGTTACATTTTGATTTTGTTTTTAATACTATAGTACAAGTGTAATTTCAACTCACGTTTATTGTCTTTTTTCTGAACTTTTAAACATAATTCAAACTAGGTAATCCTAAATGAAAATGATTTATTTTGTTATGTATGGTTATATTTTAGGTAATTTTTCCATGATCCTCTATGTTACATGTTCCATTGTTCCATCTCCCTTTATTCACATAATCCCAATATTACAATCAAATGTTTAATTTATTTGAAAGACATAAGACATATGGATGCATTACATGGGAAAAAACATTAAACATATGCACTACACACATGAACCCCATTAGAAGACATAAAACAATACCAAACATATGCCTCATAAGAAAACAAAAAACACAAATGACACTATAAGATGCATTACATAAAATCAAAAGCTAAAAGACACACATACAAATGCCATTTGATAAATGGACTACATAGATAAGTCTCATTAAAGGATAGAAGATAGAAAACAAAAAAATGACATTGTTTGTCCCCATTATAACAACCTACCAAATTCTTCAAATTAAAAGAAAATGAAGCCACCTCATGGTTTAGAAACATGGAAGAGGTTTCTATGCAAAAACCCTAACAAAACTCACTTCATCATCTTTAGCTATCAACTATTCATTTGATTTTCACTTATGTATTTAAAGGACATGTGGTTGATTGTCATGCATTAGAAATTTGCAAACTTCAAACACTTGCACATTCCAAACAAAGCACAACACAAGTCATAAATATTATACAACCCTATAAAATGTATCATGGACATCTAAAACTTCTTTAAGATTGATAATTCAACTTCATTCACAAATTTAACATATAATTCCTTTATCAATGGGATTCTACCTTACATTCAAATGTTAAATCAAAAGGGTGAAAACATGATTGGGTCAACCCCCTACAAATCACTTCAAGGAATTTTTAAGGAACAAAAATTGACCAAATGATATTCATGAGCCATTTCTTTTAATTTTTTTTCATAACTATAGATTATTATTATTTCTCATGTTTATCCATTGCATGCCAAAATATATGACCACAACTTTTCATTGAAATAAAAAAAAACGGATATCATTATAAATTTGTATTTTCAATTGTTGTGGCCCCTTTAAGAATCACACTTTTGAACTTGAAAAATAATATATATATAAATCAAACCTTGTTCAAAAATGTTCTTGACCAAAAAGTTCAAGGAAAATAAACATTATGACATTTTTCAATGAATGGGAACATCAAAAACTCCAAATGTTTTTTATATCATTAAGGTTTCAAAATTTATACAAGTTGGTTAATGTATTGAATAAAAAATATGAAACCTTTCTCTTAAGTGTTTGCTATATTTTTCCAAAGTTCAAGGGGTTCAAACAAATGAAGTGCGATGTTCATAGTGGTACCACCCAATCATTATTTCACCCAAAGGTTTCAATCAACAAATGCAAATGGCTTTCACAAATTCCCCATGTGCAATTCCCATATTTATGATTCATTACCAAAAGTAACCTCAAGAGGATGCAATTCTTCACCTTCATGCGATGGATGCAAATTGTCAATACATTAATTTGTTATCATATTTTTCAAAGTTTGGAGTTTCTTTATTAGGGCTTCTATCATGAAGATTCACTATAGTATTTTAAGAACCCATCAAAAAGTTAAAAGCTTAGAAGCATCATAATAATAAGATGAATGCACAAATAAACATGTGGAAAAACATGTAAGTCAAATTTTGGTTAAAGGTGAATTCAAAAATAAAATAAAAGGTCAAATGTTTAACAAGAAGCAATAAAGCTTGTCATGCCAAACTTTTCTTTTTTCTCACATCAATGCTACTTCACAAAATTGCCTCAAAGTTGAAACAACAAGGTGAAAAAACAAAGAGTAGTTGATGAGCGATGACAAAAAATAGAAAACATCACCAAAGATCATCACAAACTTTTGTTACATGTAATTGTTTTACATTGGAACTTTCACAAACCTTTGCTTTTTCATGAAATTGTTTCATAGTAAAGGTCATACAGTAAAAAACTTTAAATAACAAAGCAATCAAAGTTCAAGTCATTGGTGAGAGGTGACAAAACAACATAACCTTCTATCAAAGAGCTGTGCAACTTTTAACACCCCAATGATTCACAAATATTTGTGTCAAAGATCAATCAATCGATAAGAAACAACAAAATCCTAAACCCAAGAGCTTCAAAACCCTCCAACACCGCAATGATTCACAAAAGTTTGGACAAATAAATCACAAAGCATTATATAAACATCTAACATCAAAATGCAAGAGTGAGAAATCACATGTTCTATTTCTACTTCAAAGACAAATTTGAGCTCCATAGTTTTTGTTGTTAATAAGTCACATTGATGATTATGGAGTAGGGTGCCATGACACAAACCTCCACTTGGTGCTACAATCAAATTCAAAGGAAGGCAAAAGTAACATCCACAATCGCCAACTTGCAAAAGCACATATCATTGAAGTAGACAAGAAGGAGACACTGAACCCCAAAACCCTAACCCTAATGTAGGCCACCACCGCTAGATCTACCCAAAATTAACCACAACAAATACCATGCCCCTCCCAACATTTCTTCAACAGGTTAGGTATGGTTAAGGGTTTTTGAAATCCATAGAATGAGGGTATGAGGCGGGGGTAGGGGGTTTGTGTGTCCTATTTCTTCAAGGCATGAGGCAGGGCCAGGTTGTTGAGAATTTCACCTCAGCTAGTTGTATACCCGGATGGTACCCAATGAGGGTGTTGGTGAAGGTTCAAATACCCATCATCCAATGGACATGAGTACTTCAATCAGGCAAATGATTCATGGATATATCATCATATAAGGATATATGGTACCATCCCAGGGCTTTACATGATTTGGAAATAGGCCCATCATAGTGGTGATGAAAGGAATGAATGAAGCCCCCACCATTTCATCAAAGGAATAATGAGCACCCACCATTTTATCAAAGGAATGAATGAACATCCAGCATTTTATCAAAGGAATGGATGAACATCCAGCATTTTATCAAAGGAATGGATGAACATCCAGCATTTTATCAAAACTCTGAGCAGCCTGACAAAGGCCAAAAGTATGCACACAATTTCATTGTACTAAACTTCAAAAGACACATCCAGACAGACTCAGATACATATCATGCCAGTGCAAAATCAATGGATTCCCCAAATCTAAGGCCCTGGTTTGGTACTAATTGCTCCACAAAAAAGGTGGCAAATAGATTGGATAGCTCGAATATACTCCAACAAATGAATGTGTTTTTTTATCAAGTTATACACGAACTAAGCTAGGTTCAATAAATTGTCATAAATTTCATTTATTTATGACAATTTATTGCCATATGCCCATGTGCTTGTAAAAGGCTAATAAGTGGAGGTGTAATTTTAAGTCCTCTTCAATTATTTATTTATTTATTTATCCTTTTTTGAGGTAATATTCAATAAGGAACAAGCACATGCTAGAAACACTTAGTGTATGAAACCAAGGATTACCACTTTTGTAATATGAAACTGAATTGCCCCGTAACCTAGGCTGAAACAAAAAGGAACATACTCGGTTCCTAGGTACCTATCAAGGTCTGGCATAACCACAAGTGAAACCCAAAGATGACCACATGTACCACCAAGGAAAAACCCTAAAAAAGAGTACCATAATAAGACACTGGAACCATCTGTTATGTTCATTGGGAGTGGCATTACAATGGAGAACCATGGCCATGAATTGGTGAAACCATGAGCCATGATGTACATCGGTTTGTCCATGGTGAAAAGAGCAAGTGAAAAATCATCCAAAAGTAGCCTTATTTTTTTCCATTGGTTTGTTTCTTTAATGGTTAAACTCTTGTTCGGTAACATCCCCAAGTACATTCCAAATGGAATGCCTTATGTTCCTTATTGAGTTCTTATGTTTTTAATGGTGTTTCCCAAGTGCATTCCCATGAGATAGTAATGATCACATTCACATGTTCCCTCATACATTCCATTCCAATGAGTCTTTACCCTGCCCACTCTCCCTAACCCCTGCCCGTCACAAAATGTTCCCAAATTGATTTGGTTGCTGTTCTCTTATTGTTCCCAATGCTGTTCCCTTGTGGTGGGTCATTGAACTGCAAATGGTTCAAAGGAAATCATTGGATTATGTGACCCACAACCTTTCAGTGCACCATCATCCATTGGAAGCTGCTCGACTATGGATGACCATTGGATGCCACTCAACTATGGATGACCATTGGATGCCGCTCAACTATGGATGACCATTGGATGCCGCTCAACTATGGATGTCTGACAACTGAATTTCCATCTTGATAATAACCTTGTAAACCTTACCCTAAACCCCGCACGTAACATGTGTAACTACTTACGTGCACTTTGCAAGGTAAAGCCTCCCGCAAGGAGCACCCCCAAAACAAGGTGCCTAGGCTAAGGTCCTACTTGAGTATGCAATTCATAAAGCATAGGAGACCTAGTTGTTAGGCCTACACTTTAGGATTGAGAGGGATAAAAAAGGGATAAGATCCATCCCACTCTTAAAGGGTAGTCATAATATGTTGGTTTTTTTATGAAAACAATTTAAGAGAGATATTCATCGATATAAGGTGTCATCCAAATACAATAGTAAATTTCTCGGACCCGATTGTGTTTTCTAGCACAAGAACCATGGAACTAGTCTTTTGTTAAATATGAAATTGTGAAAAAAATATTTTTATAAATATTGTTAGGTTCTTTAAGTAAATAAGTTGCTTTTTACAAAAGTTAACAAGAAGGGTGAACTTTATAATTAAATTATAATTAGTTGTTGAACTACATACCTATATATATATATATATATACCCTTAATTTAATTAATTGTAATATTTTATATCTATACAAAGTTTTACATTGGGGAGAGTGTGGATACATGGAACTGGCCCCAATTTTTGAACCAGGTTTTTTCGAGGTTCTTGAGTTTGAGAAAATAATGTGTCAGAACATAAAATTAAAAAATTAAAAAATTGGAAGAACCAAAGCTCAAACCCACACCCAAGACAACTTCCAAATAAATTTAAAATGTCAAAATTGGGGACCAAAGAGTCTCTTTTAAAAATATATAAAAAATCACCCAACACTGGATTGGAAGGCATCTTCTTCCCATGGAAAGGCTTCACCTGCTTCAGCTTTGGAAGTTTGACCTTGGCATTTCCCAGACACATTTTGGGTCCATGTTATACATGTTTTGAGCATGTTAGGGTGCTAAAGGGTATGTAACATGTTATCTGACATGTTATGAGACCCTTGGTACTTGTAACATGGTACATTGTGGGTGTGGAATATGACAAGATGAAAAAAAGACCACGAAGGGCCAACACTTGTACTCTTGTACTGACTGACTGCATCAACAATTATAGGCACATATAATGTTATCGCGGATGAGGATGGTTTTGGGAATGTCTTTGTGACTCCTGATTACCCATCATGAGGCACCAAGTGACTGTAAAGCACCAAGTGAACCTTATCCTGAGCTTACAAATGTGGATAGCACAATGCATTAAGAGTGGGAGGGACCTCACACCTCCATGTAGGTTTAGGGATAACCCTAAACCACAAATAGTAAAAGTTAAGATCCATTCTCTTCTCTCTTGGGAGGGACATTCATGCATATAAGGTGCCCTCCAAATACATTAAGAAAATTTTCAAGTATTTTACTCGACATTTGCTCAAGATAAGACAATTAATAGTTAGGTGTCTTAGGACTTTAGGAAAATGAAGGATGAAAGAAACAAAAAGTCATTATGAAAGGATCATGTGAAACACTAGTTTTGATATAGCATACATCCCAAACACACAACTTCCGTTTCACCAATGAGCAAATCATCACATGCCATTGCTGGCTGGGAATGCCCTATTGCCCAACAACAATTTGTGAATAGAAACGGTTCCTTGATAAACCCCTTGGTCGTGTAAAACTTAGGCCAAAAAATGGGATGAAAGTGTAATTTTTCAATGTATATAGATGACCCACTTCCATATTTCTTATCCTATTTTTTAATTATCATCTCATGGTGATAGGAGTGATATGTAACCTCAAAAGCTTGTGACTTGTGAGTCATGACATGAAGGGAAAGCCAATGAATTTATCTAGGTTTTAAAAAGCCACAATGAAGGTTTTTATTTTTTAACTTTTATTTGTTAATTTTTAAAAAGTGGGTTGCTTTCAAAATAAATGAAATAAATTAGGTAGTTTATTGTAAGCTACTTCAAATTGAATTCATTTATTATCATTGTGGGCTTCTTTCAATTTTGATGCATTTATTAGGGTTTAGTAAATTTTTCTTTCAGTTTAATTTTTAAAATAGTAATTTTCTTTCAGTTTTAAAATCTTATTATTTTTTGGATGGAGGGTCATCACGTGGTGATCCCACTACAGAATTGCTTTAAACCAATTCTCAAATTATTTAGTTATTTATATTCCCCAAGATAAAATTCATTACCAAAGCATAAGAAGAAGAACAAGTACAACAAGGACCAAGAAGCAGAAGTTACTAGAAGCCCATATTTATTAAATTACTATCCCACACCAAGTAAGTTACTTTTTACCCATCCCCATACCGCGCGGTCGCTTCTCTCCTGCACCGCGCGGTTCTCTCGCGGTCCTCCCTTCCCCCTCGCTCGGTCGCTCGTAGGCTTGGTCCCCTCCAAGCGCCGCCGCTGCTGCTGCCTTGAGAGAGCGTTTCTTGAGCACCTTCCTTCTCGCGCGAGAAGCTCCGATCTCATGAGATCTTCGAAGGAAATCATGCGCCATGTTCTTGTTTTCCTCCTTGACATTTTCCGTGACTTAATTAAGTTTGTATTTAAAAAAAAATTGTAGCTGCAGTTTCTGAAAATCACCCCACAAGCTCCGTGCTCCGTGCTGCCGCTAAGCTACAGCAACCATGACGGCTGTCCAGTCGTCAATCTTCAGCTCCTGCTATGCACAAGATTTAGTGTGCACGAGTGTTGAGGGAATCGAAGCACGCTTGATTTGTAGTGCGTCGTCTACACTCTTCAACCACGATTTTCCTTTTGGGGGTTTTTCTTTTCCTCTCTCTTTTCTTGTTGGGGTTTGGGTCCCCTAGTGTCCAAATGCTAGTGGTACCAACCAGTATGATGGTGCGGCTTTGAAGAAGCTGGAGATGAAGCCTCGGATCTGCGAAGCTTAGATGCGAGAAATCTGGTAGTGATGGTACCTGGTATGGTTTTGTGCTTTCTTGCATTTGGTGAAGATGCTTTCGTAAGCGAGGGTTTTTGTACGAGGGTTTGGTTTCCTTGTTTGATTTCTCAACACTAGCCATTGTAGCAATCAACAGAACTGCATTTTCTGCTGCTCCCTGCTGTCCCATATTGGTGATGGAAATGTGTGGAGAAATGGAATTTGGGAACAGAGCTCATGGTTCATGGTTTCTTTCCATGCAGGGCGGTGATGAAGCTCGCAGGAGTCATTTTCCATGGCTGCAATAGCCACCACCCGATGTGCAGCGAGTTCAAGCTTTGGAGCACAGGATCTGCGCCCTCCTGCACACCTTAGGTCACTGCAAGAGAATCGTGTATCTGACAGCCGCATCCGCTTTTGTTGCGGCTAACTACAACAGATAGAGGGGGGAGCAGAGCAGAGGAGTAAGAGAGACAGCAGAACAAAACAGAGAAGGAAGTTGCAGAACAAAAGGATTTGAGATGCGGCACGATCCGACTCCGCATCCTTTGGCAGGAAGGTCGGGGCAGGGGCCACCATTTGCACCACCAAATTGGACATGGAAAGCAGGCCAGAGGCTGTCAGACATGTATTTCTGTTCTCCAGAAGGGCGGCGCATTCGGTCACAGAGACAGCTACAGGACTATCTGGCCAGCATTCCAAACCCTCCTCCCTTCAGCCAGTTCTGTTGGCGCATCACACCTGAAGGTAAAAGTCTTTCTCTCTGAAATGCCAAATCAAGATCTGTTGTCTCTCTGTCTCTCTCTCAGTGCATCAATCAATCTTGTTTTTTCACTTGCAGAGTGTGTTTCTGGATGTCAAATCTTGCAGATCTTGTTCTGGTTTCTTGAGCCATTCTCCTTTCTTCCCACCTCTGGAGCAGCTAGAGCTCCTCTTAGACATCCTTTTACGGCTGGCTTGCTTACTTGCTCTGGCAATTGTGTTCCTGAACATGGAAGTGGATGCAACAGTGTATAAGGCAATCTGTGTGATATCTTTTTTCAATTGTGGAAGCTGTATGGGTGTGTGGTAGATATTAAGCCTGGTCCATTGCCAGGAGTTGAAGCTTGGAATAAGAAACGATTGAAGAGAGCCATGGAGGAGAAGAAAGCCGAGGATGGCAAGACAAGCCCCAAGAGGAAACAGCCTGAACAGGGAGATGATATGTCACTCAACAATGCAAAGCGCATGAAGACAGAGTTCCAGAAGGTTCATGTCATGTACAGGGTATGGAACACATTGGTGCTTTAGCATCTTGTCTCTATTGTGATTGTGGATTGTGTAGAAAGCTTATTGTGCACCTCATTCTCTGAGTAGATTTGTTGTAGGTTCTCATGATGGTTTGCTTGCAGTTTGTCTGATGCTTTTTGTGGGTGGGACTGCACAGCCACAAGTGAAAGCAGACATGAGTCCACCAAGGTATGCGGTGGACCATCCTTACAATCTTCAATCAAATGTTCTTCCACCAAGAGTGGTGCCATTTGAGGTAGACGATCCTACACTTGGCAGAAGGAGGAAGAAATCTGAGGCACGCACTGTTGGAGCACTGAAGTACTCCTTCCAGTCTATCCTATTAAGTCCCTCAAGCTATAAATGGCTTTCCAATGGAAATGAAGTTTGTCAACTGTTCTTGGATGAGGCAGGACGGCTGAAGGAGAAGAGTGCAGCTGAAAAGACTCAACTGCGTCAGCTCTTGCTGAAGAGAGAGCTGGAAGGAAGCAACTTGAGTCTCTATGACACTCCTGTTCTCTGTGTGTTTGCTTCTATCTTGAGGAATGAGAATCCCCCATCTTCACTTGGGAAAGCTGAACTTGTCTCTCTCTGTGCAAATTGGCACTGTAAACACAAGCAGTACTGGTGCGCACGTGAGACAGGGAAAATGAGACTTCTTTCTCCTCCTAAAGAACTTGCTCCATCTAAGGATAAGCTGATTGGTGATGGCAACAACCTGAATGGTGTGCTTGAAGGGGATCATGCCAAAGAGCCACAGATCCATCTTCCTTCAAGCAACTCACATGATGAGGATGTGAGACCAGTTCTTCAACAGAACTCTGATGTTGCAGGCATGGACAATACTGCAACAGTTACTACTATGGATGCAGGCAATACTATGCAAAAGGACAATGTTGAAGAATTCACAGCACTTAGTCATTTCCAGAACTTTAAGCATGCAAAGAGGAGCCTACCAACTCACGTCAACCTGAATGGAATTCTGGAGACAGGAAAGGATGGAGAGGGTCCTGACAAAGTGCACAATAGAAGTGCTGGAGAGGCTGGTGGTGGACATGATGGAATGTTTGCAGATGGTGCATGGCAAATCAAGGTTGAAAAACAGGCTGAATATCAAGATGTGTTGCAGGACATACCAGGATTTGCCAAGAGAGATCCTGGACAGAGAGAAAAAGGTGTAGATGGAGTGATAGTAGGTAAGAGAGGTAACAAGGGGGGCATTCCAACCCATTTTCCTGTACCAGAGTGTGATCCCGGATCTACCATTTGCTTATGTAAAAGCTGCATTGGTGACCCTTCCTTTTGTCGTGGATGCACATGCAGTTTTTGTAAAGTGGCGATATGGCCTGATGAGAAGTGGAAGATGCTCGAATGTGCAGTTTGTGGCCATGTATGTCACTTCTTATGCGCTTTCAATCAACAAAAAGCAGGTGTATTCAAGGAAAGTGGATTGGATGGAGAGTGGGAGTGTCCTGGTTGTGCCCACAGGTCTGATTTGTTGGCATTCTGGAGAAGTAGGGTGAAAAGTGCTGTTAGTGTTAGTCAAGTGGAGGAGATTGAGAAGCATCTCTTATTAGCGGTACTAGTGCTGAAAGATAGTGAGAGGGAGGCCTTTCAGCCTTTGCAGTGCAAGGTCGTGGAGGCCCACCAGCTGGTACAGCAGGACTCGCCTAAGACTGTATTACTTGACCTTTTGCAAGTTATTCAGAAAGAACTGGACAATCTTGCTGATGAGGAGGGCACTCTTGGTACATTTCTGGTCCTTTTCACTTTCATTCGTGAGTATGTCCACAAGAGTGCACATAGGAAATGCTGCCCTGTAGAGATTGCTTGGTGTGAGGTGCAAAAGGTCTGTTTATTGGAGCTTGTTTTGGTTTGTGCAGGATGTATGGGGTTCTGTTATTTTAACATTTCTACTGTGTGTGCCAGCTGGTGAAGATGCTGAATGGGCACAGGAAGCCATGGAGACGGGGAAGGATTATTATAATTGGCATGACGAGGAGAGAAAAATTTCTGCATTGCAGAAGGAAGCCAAGGCTGAGTATGAAGAGTGGAAACAGGCTGAAAAAGCAGCTGAGGCTCAGCGAGCTTTGCTGGCAGAGTATGTTCAACGTGCAGATGCTGAAGCCAGGGCCCATGCCCAGCGTGCTACTATGCTCAGCCTGCAAGCTTACAAGGGACGCCGGCGGATGCAGGTCATGAAACTGGTAACAAGACTTCACCTTGCTGTATTTGTAGTTGGAGCTCTTGATCAATTGAATTTTAACTCAATCCAACATCTGGAGTTGTTGCTTTACTCTGAAAAGCATTGGTCAGGGATTTACCCTTCTTAAACTGAGGAACTTTGAGCAGCAGCAGTGCATTGTAATTGGTCTGCCAGCTTGAACATTATTCCTGATTAAAGACCTTTTAAGCTCGCTCACTTCTTCCTTTTGATGGAGCATCAGCTGCATTAGGAATGTTACTTCCTATTCTATATTCTGATTGCTATACTTGGTGTCTCTCTGGAACAGGTTCAAGCAAAAATGGGTGTGACATTGGAGCAAGTGGAGCTGCAGCGGGCAGACCTTCATCACCTTACCACCAAATTACAGCAGCTACAGCACGATGTGGCCTATTTTGAGGCCCCAAGGACTAATGAGGAGTCTCTTCCGGCATTGTCCAAGCTTCTGGAGCAACTCATGGCTCAAAGGGAAATTGTAGAATCTGCACGTTTTAAGTTAGACTACATGGTCTCATTGTATGGGTCAAGATGAAGTGTAAGTTGTTTTAGTCCTTCTGGTCCCTCCTTTTCCTCCCATCTACTATCAATGACAGAAAGGCATGCTAATTAAGCTCTGAAGAGGAAAAAAGCTTGTTTTTCCTCTCTCTATCCATGGCTGTGAATATATAGGCCTTTTTACCCCTTCTCCCATAGCTCAATTGGAGTTATGGGCTCTTGGGGTCTGAGTCTCTTTCGTTTGTTATAGTGTAAATTGCTGTTTTAATGGTGTTTGCTTACTCTTTGGAAGCAAGTGTTATCTCATGAAATTTCTTTGTATCATCTGTTGCCTGTGCTTGTGCATAGATCATCCTAGATTTTACACCTCACTAGTCACACAATCATATGTTGTGCTTTCTGTTTTTTCAACAGAAAGGAGATTTCTCAATTCTCATGAGAGATATTTTCTTTGGAAAGGTTAAATTTTTGGCATGCCTTCATGCACCATCACATCGCTCTCTTGCTTTGGTCGTCAACTGTCACAGCTCGGCACTATGTTGCAAGGTGATAGAGCAGTTTGCTGGGCAGGGCAGCCTCAATACTGCCAGGCTGAGTGTTAGCAGAAACTGGCAACCACCTGGCTGGGTGGAAGTGGGGCAGAATTCCAGCTGATTTCTTGCTGCCCTGCCTGATGAACTGCTGCATCCCCTTGGGACGCAGTGCCAAGGACTGTCACCATCTCATACAAGATGAAAAATGGTTGGCATCTGAATCTTTCTGATGCCACTCAAGTTCCCTGATGGTACATATGGAAACTGGAACCCTCAAAAGACTGGCTGTAGTGTAAAGGCTAAATCAGTATGAACCAAATCAAAGACATCCAGAGAGGGTTGAGAGTTAAATTGAGAGTTGTTTAGAGGATGGACCTTAGTGTTGGGTGAAGTGAAAGATGCACAACTGACAAAAGTAAAGATAGTGCATAATAGGGAAACCAGTATTTTGCAATTCTTTGATTTTGTTAGGAACCCCTGGTTCAGGATTTTGGTGTGAACCCAAATCTCATTATCTGTGACATGTTCAAACATTGCAAATTGAAGTAAACCAAGTTTCAAACAGAAGCTGCAGCATACACAACATCATGTCAACAAAAACGAAGTACATTAAAAAAAAAGAATAAAAAAGGAAAAAAAAATATCAAGCAAGATCCAGACTTTCTAGAGGCAACGAGCAGCCTCAATTACATCACCATTGATGGTCAGTTCCTGTCCAACTCAAGATCAGTGCACCAGAGCCCTACAATTGATACCTTGAGGTTTGTGGTTGGCCTTGGTCTGCTTCAAACTGCAAGCTGGACTTCATATCCATAATGAGCCATGGCAGCATTTATTACCTTCCACAGTTGATTCCACTTTTCTTCTGAGTTCCCTTTCTTTCCCAACAATTCCATAGTCGACTACCAGCCGCTACTAGCTGATCCAAATCTCATTCTCCTCAATAGCATGTCTGATCTCTGCAAACAAATAAGCCTCTAAGTCAGTCAAATAAGGTCAGAATCCTCAGTTGCTTCTGCTTTTGTGGCTTTACTGTATATTCAATCTGCCACCTTCACCACACATATCTGCAGCTTTGTTTCAAGGTTAAGTCCCCCAGTGCATCAGAGCAGCAATCCTCCATCTTCACAGGTTGCTTGCAGATCATACAGAACACCATTCCTCACAAAATATTTGCCACTATCAATCAACATGGCAGTTCCAGATGTTTGAGCCAAACAAACAGATGTTGAAATGGAAATGACACGATTATATAGCAATGACATGCTAAGGAATTCTGACCCAAAACCAGGGGCTACACATTGGGTAAAAGTACCACCCACCCCTGGTGAAACTGTGTTTTCCACCATATATCTCAGATGACTAAACAGAATGTGCACTGCATGTTTGCACTCTGCATGTTCCTCTAAGGAATGTAGCAGTGTTTGTCAACTTATCATGCTCAAGTGGAGGATAAGGTATCTATCATAGTCATCTACCATAAGCACCATTGTGCAAGAAAAGCTCAAATTCTTGATCAAAACCACTCAAATAGCAATTGAAGCATAATTAGGAAGCTCCAAAGATGCACCTGAAACTCCACAAACACATATATGTGTAGACAAATGAACTCAAGGAGGTGTTTAGTATACTGCATTCCAAAGCAATGCCCACAAATGTCCAGAAACTGGTGAGCTCTTGCAATCCATAGCGTCTGCAAGTACTGTTCATCACATCCAAAAGCTTGAGAAGCACCAGAATATGTGCAGCAAAACTCCATCCAGATGGAAAATGGGTTGACATGCTTGGACCCATCGAGATGTGAAATGAGTTGACATGCTTGGATGGGGAGGGCCATCTGCAAGGGCTGCTTGAGAGAGAGTTCCATTGCAGACAATTGAACAAGAGCTTCCTGCCTATGTACAAGAGTGTATGTGCACATGAAGTCCCCTTTCCTGTTGTCATCGATGATGATCCTGGTCTCTCTCACCATCCTTAGTGCTTCTCTTCTTCGCTAACTTATCTATTCTCCGATCCTCTTCCTCTTTCTCGTGTCGAGCCTTCTTCTCCCGTTTTCTTTGCTTCCGTTCCTCTTCTTCTTCCTCCCTTTTGCGGTCTTTAGCTTCTCGTCGCTTCTCTTTCTCTTTTCGCCTCTCCTCCTCTTCTATTGCAGCCTGCTTCTCACGGCGTTCCCGATCCTTCTCTTCCCGGACAAAGATGCGTTCCTGCTTGCGCTGCTCCTGTAGCTCCCGATCAAATGCTTCCCCTTCCTTCACATCCCCTAGTTTCAAAGCCGCTCTCATGGTATCCATCTTCTTTTCTTTCTGTGCAGCCACGTGATGGCTCTGAGTACTTGACACTCTGCAACACCAACACGTCAAAAAAACCGCACTTTGTAAGATAAATTCTGTTTCACGTCTGGCTTTATCCCTCCTCCTCCTCCATTCCTACAAGGATCTTACGATTTGAAGCATTGCATAAAACAGGAAATGCAACTTACTTGGCATCAACAACCATGCCAGAAGAGGTGCCATCTTCAGTTGTTGCAGCAGCTTCTAACACCTTCCGAAAAGCTTCCACACGCTCCAAAACCTCCTCATCAGGGTAACCCTGCTCTACCAGTTGGTCCTCCAATTCCGTCAGCTTCAACTCCACTTGCCGCTTCCGATCGTGCTCCAAAATCTCCTTATTAGCCTTCCGCGATACTCCTCCCGCCCCCTGCCCGTTCTCGTATTCCCGCACCTCCACTCTCACCGGCCGCGCCTTCACGAAAAACTTGTTCGTCTGTATGTATCCATTGGTGCCGGACCCCCGCGGCGTCGTCAACCCTATTCCGTTGTACATTTTCTCCAAAAACACACACACTCACAAACCAAAAACACACAATCTCAAAATAGCTCTCTGTGTGTCTCTCTCTATGTCTCTTTCCGGCGTCGGCGAAGGCACAACTGATGAAATGCGCTGCCCTTTCACAGCTCGCCTTGCAATCTTTCTGTTTCTAGCGACGACGGAGACACAGGGAAATGCGCGAGAACGCACGCTCGAGGGAAGGAAATTAGGGTTTCGAGGAAGAGAGAAGAACACGGTTACCAGCAGCGACAGGTTAAGGGTAAGGGTAAGGGTAAGGGTATGAAGACCCCGATATGTGTAAATCATCCTGCTCATAGGATAATTCTAGGGCAGTGTTTGAATTTTCGAAACTTGGCGAACTTTTTTTCCAGAAAATTATTTTTATAAAACACGAAAATTTTGTGATTTTTCAGAGATTTTTTTCGCCATTTTTGGAAATGTATATATCGAAATAAATAAATAAATAAATTAGCCACATCTAGACCTAGGCACTTCCAAGTTCCTTACTTAGGTCACCACTTGTAGCCAGCACTTTTGTAAAAATGCTACACAGCGCACCTAAAACAATCGCCATCGCCATTTTAATGCTAATTAATGCCGGGGATCCTCGCCAGTGGACCTTCTTGAGGAATTTGGGAAAAAAAAAACCCTGAACAAGGGTAGCTTAGGGCGCCGTTGCCTTGCACGTAAAGCACTGCCTGGATTTTTCCTTTGTATTTTCAGCTGCCTTACCTGCCCGAAGAAACCTGGTTTTAGCAAGGGAGATCTTCTGCAGTGGAAGGTATCATCGAGGCTGTACTGGAGTCTTCTGACGAGCGGAAGGTACCAGCCAGCCTGTCACTATTTCTAAAAAGTGGAAAGTTCCCAGCTGTGCTTTACATAGGAAAAGGACCTGAGTACAGGCCCTTCTGTGATTTGAGATCTGTGCCGGAGGCCCTTCTCCTATACATAAATTTTGACAGTTTTCATCACCTCAACCAAGTTGTGGTAACTAGAGGCGTGTGTATCAATAACCGGATCTTGTTGGAAAACTACCTCTTCCTTCCTTTTGCAATTTTCCCAGTCGCCTCCGCTGCTGCGTTAGGATCATCGCATAGCACTTCTTACCATTCGCGCCTGTGCTCCCTGTCTACCAACGAGGAGAGGAAAGTTGCAAAACTATTTTTGAGGGTTACCCAATTGTGAAGTCCGCAGTTCCTCTGAAACGCATCTCAAATGTTGCAACAACCCTTTTCCTTAGAAAAACCTTCAAGAAATCGAAGTTCTTAAGTTGCGATTCTCTCTCTCTCTCTCTCTCTCTCTTCACTGTCCAGATGTCCACACACAGACCTTCAGGTCGTTCCACAGAACAGACACCCAACAGAGTACCTACCACTATCTGCGAGAGAAAAAAAAAACAAAAAAAAACCAACTCTTTCCAAAACTCCTCACTGCAGTCAATTCGAAACTCCCAGAGGACACAGTTCGTGCTTCTCTGTACGAGGTTTTGCAGAATTCTCTAGGGAGGGGAAAAAAGAAGAGAGAGAGAGCATGGAAATGGCGGACCTCATGACTGATTTCTGGAAATTGAAAAATTGGTCGAACCTTCAGCCACCAGAAAACCGCAGCAAAGTCGAAGAAGGGATTCCGTGCTTTTCTTGGTTCCCATTTAACCCATATTAAATGTAGAAAGTATTATGAAGTGTATATATTCCGCTTAGGTGCGACAGTCTCTCACGACTATACTTGAACAGGATCTGTTCTATAGTGCGTACATTTGATCTGTGTTCTCTAACATAGACAAGACCCACATCCCGGAAGATGAGAAATTGCTCGCCGTCCTGAGCGCGATTGCTGCGATGAGTTGATCCAGTTTCGGTTGGCAGCCCCTCGCCAGATGAACGTCCTGCCAGTGACATAGTCCTGGTTGTGATGGACGGCGAGCGTTCTGACGGGTCCAATTCGCTTTTTTTTCAATAATTTTCTTACTGACTTTGTCAATTAACAACGTCTTGTGTTTTGTCTCTCCGTTGTTTCTCCGTTTTATGATTCTGGATACTATTTTTTTTGTTTGCATTATTACTAGACTGAATGTCATTCTGTCAAGCTATGAACATGTCTTCTCATGCCTGTCCCAAAGCCTAAAAACAAAGCTTGTGACTTGTGACCAGTGTTGTTCGCTCGTTTAGGGTTTGGTGCTGATTTTGGTCCTCAGTACAGGCCAATTGTTTGGGGGGCACAACTTGACTGGCAATTTTATGTAACAGAAAAATTGGTATTGGAACTTTTATCAGGTGAAGCAAAACTCGGGCTGGACTTGACTAGTGAGGTTGATGTGGTAAGGAAATCGGAGAGGATTTGCTCCATTGGCTTCAACTAAAAAATTGGCAGTTCCAAGTTGATGTGCTAATGAAATTGGAGAGGATTTGTTGCATTGAGTTCTACTAAAAAAATTGATGGTTCCAAGTTTAGGGTGCAGTGTAGTTTATCTTTCGTTTGTGTCTTTGTTTTGTTCAACTCATTTGGCAGCTCCTCCTCCATCACCTTCTCCATGTTTTTTGTCACAAGCAAGAACTTAGGTTAGCAAAGCTTTGTTGCAAAAGTCAAGCACCTTACCATTCAAGCACTCGTTACCTAGTGATTGTCTAGTCATTTATATTCTTCCTAAAGTTCCCCATTTTTTCTTCATTGCATTTTGCTACAAAGATTTGAATGGCAAGCCATCATGGACACAAATTTGCTCACACATCTAAAAGTACCGTAAAGGTATGTAACTTCATACCTTGACACTCTCTTAAATTTCAAACCTTGTATTTACTCTTTATGTTTTGGTATTTGCATTTTGAGATTTGACTCCCTAAAGCACTTATGTTATATTGTTTGCCAATACTTATTACTTTGGCATTTGACACTTGAATCTCTCACATGATGACATCATCTTTACACAAAAAAATGATGTATAACAAGTATTGTAATACACAACAAACTAATTTTACTAATGACATCCTTTGATTATCCTAAGCACAAGAAAAAAATTAAAAATTTTCATGATAATATTTTGAAACTCAAAGTTCACTTTGAGTAAAAATTAATCTTGATTTAATGGTTAGATAAAAAGGATTGAATAAAATCAATGTACATAAATATATAATTTACATTTTTTTTATAATCTTAGGTTTTTTTTTGTGTTTGTGGTTCATGAAACATTACTAAACAAAAGAAAATTAAAATATAATGCAATGCCCAACCATAAAATTTCCTCCTCTTTAATATAGTGTTGATTTTTTTATTTTTAAAAATATATTATTATATAATCATTGCTTTAAAATGTTAACAACACATTTTTTGAATAAAACTTCATTGGAAAACTTAAATTTTTTTAATGGTCCTAAATTCAATTTATGTATATCAATATGATTCGCCATAGAAATATTCAACCAAAAATTCAACCCACAACTTGAGTTTATATATATATATATATATATAAACTTTCAAACTTTGTGATGGGTATCATTTTGTCACAAACATATTCCATATGTTCATGTTCTTCAATGTTTGTTGGATTCTTTTACATAATTTATTAGATTAAATGTAAAGCTAATCAAATATATATTTTTAAAAAAAAAAAACTAAAGATGTGATGTTTATATGTTTTCAAAAAATTTAATTGTGGAAAGATTATACTTGTGATTACAATTTTTGACAAACTGAATGTCATTTCACCCAAAAAGCCCAATTTATGGTGTTTTAAAATAATAAAACACATTGGGTTGAATGCAATTGTTTTGATATATTGGACCAATGGAACTAATTAGTATTCATCCTTAATTTCAAAAAATCATTTGTAATTAAAATAATGATATTTTTTGTTTCATTTACCTTTAAGTTTTTCTTCAAAATTTTTGCAATTTATGCATTATTGGTTTGACAATATGTAATGCAATTAAAAACCATGTGACTAGCCTTGAAATTAGCCCCAAAACTATTGAAAATTGATGCCCATAATTGACTAAAATTATCCCCATACTGGACCCAGGACCAAAGGTTTCTAATGGCTATGAAATTGTGAAACTAAGAACCAATAGCAAAGAAAATAACAAACTTGGAACCAAAGGTTTAAATTTTGTGGGATTTGAAAAAAATTGAAACCAAAGTTTAACCCTTGCCCTATGAAAGTGCCTAAATCGAAACCAAAAATTTTACTCAAAAACCAAAACTAGCCAACATTGCTTATGACTTGCAACAATTGAAAATCATCAATACAAAATGTGAAACTAATAGGTGGTTGCTTGTCAACCTTGAAAGAAACTCAAAAAAAATGCTTGAATAACACATTCAAATGAATTATTACATTATGAAAGTTATGTATATTCTTCTTTTTACAATGTTTCTTCACACACATGTGAATTTATTTTTTCTTCGTGTAACCAAAATTGCAATTTTCAAATTTCTTGATTTGGGTGGAAAGACTATAAATGGACAATGTTGGAACTTTCCTTGAACTATTTCCATAATTGGCATCATTAGATCCATACTATTTCTGGACTCTATTCCAAAAAAATAGCAAAGCCAAACCTTTGTATTATCTCTTAAAAGACTTCTAAGCTAAATCTCACTAAAATATCAATGCAACAACCTCAAAATTTTAACTAGGTAGCTGTAATGTAAACACCAACGCACATATGGTTTTGTAAATAAATGATTCTTCTCATGTTTGATCCCCCCACCCCTCCACCTTCTTTTTTTTTCCTGCCTTTGGTCACTTGCTTGTCACTCTATTTACTTACTTTATTCAATTTCTATATTTTTAGTTTGATTTGCTTTATTTGCTTTATTTGTCATTAGAGCAATAAGCAAGCTTCTTACCTCCATGCAACATTGTTCCATTAAGTTAACCTCCAAGCAACTTGTAAGTTTTGTGTGGCATGTCTCTTGTCAACATGTTGTTTCAAGCCAACCTACTTGCTCCACATTAATCTATTAAAGTACTAACACCTCATTGATTACCTTGTTTCAAGTGAGTCATGTTGATTTTTTTGGCCTTTTTTTTTTTGTTAGCCCTATCCCTTGCTAATCTTGTTGTAAGTACCCCCCACCCCCTCCAAACACCAAAATCCTTTTCTTGTTTGTCATTTTTACAAGTACATGACAATACTATTGTTATTTGCTATTACTAACATCACTTGTCATGCTTGTTGTTATTTGGGTGTTTCTTTTAAATGAATTCACCATTTCACTTGTGCTTTTCCTCTCATCCGCTTTTGAACTTTGAAGTTATGTGTTTTTTTTTGGTTCAAATTTAGTTCACATTATTTGTAAAAATTGGTGTTTTAAAATATAAGCATAAAATATTCTAATGTTCTATTTTTTGTGTGTGTGTTACAACTCTTCACCTTTACATTCCACCCATAGAACACCTATGCACAACATTCTTTCAAATTCATTATAGGGCACCCTTGAGTTTTTATTAGCAGTGGTTTATTGAATTTCAAGGAAAGATCAACTTTTTAATTTAATGTTATCCTTTCAATTGTGAACACTCTTGCAATAAATAGATCTTCCCCTTTTTCAATTGATAAAATGTTCCAAACTCTAGTTTCCAAACGCAAAAGTTTCTATGTCTTTTTTGTGTTTGTTATTTCAAAATGCAATGCCTTTGTTATGATAGTATTCTTACCAAAGCAAGATTGAACATTGTTCTTGAATTACATCAAGTCCACGTGCTCCACTTTACAAACTCCAATGAATGTGCATCACATCAAGTCTCACATAAAACTAACAAGTGTAAAAAACAAATTAGGGCATCATGTCACTTGTATAACATTTTGATGAGGACAAGTGCAACAAATCATACAAACCATCCATTGTGCTAAGTCCAATGTTATACATGACACACATGCTTTCAATGTGAACACAAAAGTTTTATATTTGAGTATGCTTTGGCACAATGAGTGTTGATTCCTATGTTCATGGTTATACTTGGTGTTCATGGGTTCATGTGTTCTATGTGCCCTAACAAAACATTAAGCTCCCAAAGTAAGCCTTATCCCCTGACTTTTGGATCGTAAGGTTCACTTGCCATGGCAAAATAATAACAAAAGAAATTTTGTGATGATCTTGTTTTGTTTGATTTGAATGAAATTCACAAAAGAATTGTGGCAACAAATCAAAATCTTGAACATCTCATTACCATTAATGATGTTTGTTTCATATGCCTTAATGTATTAATCAATGCACTAATAATACATATTTCTCATTGATCTAACTATAGATAAAGATTAATTGAACATTGTTATGCATGGTTCAACAATAGGGAATGCAATCTTAAGAACTTGTTGCAATAATGCATATAACAAAGGAGAGTGAATGACTTTGAATGGTCATGTGCTACTTTTTTTTAATTGCATGTAAGAGGGTATGTGTTGATTCTCCTTGGTGGTGTATAACATGTGCACATTTTTTTGTGTTGTCATGTGAAGGAAGACAATTTGTTGTGCATTTAACATTTCAAACATGAATGAAAGGTAAGGCCTTTATAGTGCAACCTTCCCCAATGAATGGCACACTATCAAAGGTGACAAGACAAGGTGAGGCTTGCATTTTAATCAAGTGTGTAAGGTAAGGCCCTTGAAGCGTGGCCTTCCCCAATCGAAAAGCTATCAAAAGCAACAATTCAAGGTGTAACCACATTGAAGGAAAGTACTCCACAAGCACAAATTACTAGCAATGAATTAAATATGACTTAGTTTCTAACACATAAGTACACATGCCCACTATTGATGCCTAATAGGAAAATATCTTTCAATTTTTTGTGATTGTACGCAACTTAAGATTTTTTTAAGGGCAAATGGTATAATTCGTTTCATTAAAAAAAAATTGTGACATAGTGATTGAGTCTTCGTCCTTTCCATTGGTTCATCCAAGGTTCAAATCTTTTTGTAGCTACATATTATTTTCCAACAAAGATGGTCCTCATAAGTAACTTTGGTAACGGAATGGTTGGGGAGCATTGATTATGTTGCCTAAGGAAAGTAAAAAATGTGCCTCTAGAAGACAATGTTGCTCAAGGATGTACCTTCATGAGGATGTACCTTTCCTAGACAAAATTGCATCTTCTTGGGTAGCATTGGTTGTTGACTTCCCTAAGGAACATTACTTTTCCTAAGCAATCCAACATGTGTTCCTCCACCATTGTTTGGCCAAGAAATGTGTTGTTTAGTGATGTGTGGTGTAGCCAAGGAGTAATTGTGTTCACAAGGCTCATATTTTGTCTCATCCTCATAAATGTTAAATATAATTTTTTGAAAATCTTCACAACAAATGAATTTACATGAAACATTTAAATTTTTTTGGAAGGTTTTACAACAAATTCTCAATTGAGAACTTGGTTTCAAAGGTTGCATAATGGATGAAAGTTATGACAAAGATTGCATAATATTGAATGGAAGTTTACACAATAGTTGAAACGTTGAGATGAGGTGGCACATTCATCCATTGTGCAACCTTCTAAAAATGATAATGCATTGCAACTTCTATGAATATTGTCTCCCACAAAAAGCAAAGCTTGACTTTTTCTTTTTTGGGAAAACATTAGATATCCCCTAGTGAACTTCGATGTCCCACACCAATTTCAAACCCACCATCTCTCCTCTCAAGAGAGAATGAAGATAATCTATTGTTAACTTGGGCATTGAGTAAAAGAGATGTTCTTTATTAACCCTAGAACTAGGCTAATTTCCATCAAACTCTTGAGAGTAGTTTGGTAATGGAAGTGGGACCAACTTGCATAAAGATCATTGCTTTTTCTCAAGGAAGTGTAGCCAAGCTCTTTAGGGAAACCGTGACCCAAATCCCAGTTCACAAATAAAATGAATTTGTCACCTAAATTTACAATTGTGTTCCAAGCAGGTTGCCAAAAGAAAAATGTTTGAAAGAGTCAGCACTAAGTGCCAATTCTGCCTCCCAATATGGGCACAAGGAGGTTGAATCAACCACCCCTGCCTTGGATGCCTTATAGGAGATGGTCCATGTCAAGGCATAGAGCTACCAAGAGCTTGTAACCTTTAGGTTATGGTTTCTCCATCAATAAATCATCAATAAATCAAACCAGAACGTAGGTCGAGATGATGCAAAAGTGCATTCTTTCTTGCTCAAACCTCTGTTTGCACCCAACCCATCAGCTTATTCATAATGCTAAGGGTTTTAGAAAGGTTCAAATGATGTGACACACACAAAATAGATGATCATGATTAAAGAGAAGAAATTTACATTGATGTCAATTGTAGGACTCAAGCTGCATGTTCATTCAAGTATGCAATCTTGTGTGTCAGGTCGAGCAGATCCACCAAGACCTAGTCTGTGGGCCTCTGGTAATGTCATACCAGATCCAAAATAGTGTGCAAGTTATTTCCCCATCCCCACTCATATACATAGTTTGTGCAGTTTGTGGGCCAGAGTGAACCAACACCCAACAGCACACCAAGCAAAGATTGGAAGGTTTGAAATCATGCATTCATTAGTGCCATCAGATTTTCAATGAAGTTTGACACCCAGCTGTACCCATAGTTGTAGGGTCTAAACTTACAACAAAAAATCTGAGCCACCAGCGTTTCTCATTAGTAAAAATTGCTCTTCACAGTACACACCACAGCAAGAATATAAATATATATGCAAAATTTAATTTCATATGACACAAGAAACTTTCAAAGCTCAGGTCCACTCCCCTGAAGAAGAAGATAGAGCCAGTACTAAATTGTCTATATTAAACTGGTAAAAACAACACACAATGTGCACAAATTCTCACAATGTCAAACTGCAGATATAACAGAAAATAGATCTTGCAGGGTCTCTCTGGCAGAATAAGGATTCCCGTCTGCACTAGTCATGCTCTCTTACAAGTCGGAATATGTTGGGCCTGCTGTCACATGCTGTTTTCACAACACCATACAGAGTGTGTGAGAAAGGAACTCTGAAAGCAAGCTTAATGAAAAAAATCTCATGAAAGGCAGAGGTTCATGGGTACAGAATGATACATGCCCATTGAACCAGACAAGACAAAAGAAAACATGCTTGATGATGCCCATTTCAAGACCTTGTCAAATGGTGGAGACAATTTGGAGCTACCACATACCTTGTTCTCTATGGTCACCTCATCTGGTATCTCCACCTTTTCGTCTTTCTTGGCTTCAACCAACACCTTGCCCTGCAGACACCAAATTGTCCAGAACACATAAATCCATGAAGAGGCGCTGAATTCTGATTCCACACAGAAGTACTGAATGACAACCTGTTGATGATGACAAACATCATTGTACAATGGGCATGAACATGATGGGGACCCTGCACAAACTGAGGACGGAGACTGTCCTTTGTTACCTTGAGCACAATCTGCTTCCCAAACCACACATTCCCAATGACCTTCAAGCTGTCAAGGCTGATGATGCTTGGAATCGCCTTAAAACGCTTCAGGAAGTCGCCTACCTGCTCTTGCAAAGTAGAGATCAAGAACCAGAGTATGATGATCTCAAACAGTAACACAGAAAACCTCTCATTGCTTCAGGAACATTTTCATTCCAAAACTCCAGATTTCAGCAGCAAGAACAAACATGAGTAAGTTGGGTTCTGGCTTCATGGACTGCATCTTTGGTTTCTTTCTGTTGACATGTTACCTTTTTGAATTCTGGCCCTAACTCAACTGTTGGGTTCTCGGGGTTTGCACGCGCAGGATTCCGTACAACTGCACCATCCTCCACAGTGTACAAATCCGACTACAGCAACCAACAAGCTCATCAGCTGTCCATGCAACAAATTATAAAAAAATGCCCACAACAAGAGGACACAGGCATTTCACAACTTAAGGCATTGCTGCTTGTACCTCCAAGAGGTGAGCCCATGCCCAAGTGCAAAGAGCAGATACCTGGACCAGCAATAGATCTGAGGTAGCTTTGACGGGCAGGAAGCGAGAGCGGGGTACATTCACACCAATGGCATGGTCAAAGAACTGTAACAACAAATTGTACCACTTAGTTATGCAAGATGATAGATGGACAACCCTTATGCATAAGGGTAGAAAAGTCACCAAGAGACATGCAGATCAACTTAGTGACAAGTCACAAAAGAGAATTCTGGTACATACTTTCAAGTGCAGATCCCAAAAACAGAAAGTACTCACCCGAATTGCAGCCCCTGCGGCTGTTTCAAGCTGTAGTATCTTCACACCATCAACTTCCTACAAGAGGAGTACAAACATTGAGAAGATAGTCATTGAGAGAGAATCATTATAGGGTGACAGAAATTTCAGATCTGATAATGTATCAGCAAATAGGAAAAAGGGGAAACCCAATCCTAAGGAAATAAGAAAACAAAATCAAGAGACGGGTTTGACAGTGAGGACAAAACAACAATTGGGTGGATCTTTGTGAGAACTACCCAAAATCTTCCAACAAAGTCTGTACAATTTGATACTTGATAACCTTACCTTAGGGTTGGGAATAATCTCCATCTGCAATGTGTCAGCTTCAACCAGCCTCTTGATTGCCTTCAAGCTCACCCACCTAAAAGACAATTTTTATTGAGATGAGAAGTGATAACCCAAGGAGAGAAAGCACAAAAAATATGCAGACTGAAGTTGAAATCCCACTTCCATAGATCTAATCAAAATGCACACATGATAGAATGCAGAAGGGAAGTTTCAAGACCATACAAATTGTTTGTATTGAAGATCTTGAACTTGGTTATTGACTTGAACTCACTGACCTGCATTCCAAACCAAAAACAATGAGCTAGTCAAATGACTTTCTGGATAATCCAAATGTGAATGAAATCAGTGGCATAAATACACACCAAGATGATGAATCTCCACTTGTAAAGCAAATTTCATAATTCAATCCCAATGCAAAGATGGTGAAAATACATATCTGCAACACAAAAAATGGTTTGGAACTTACATGCTCATCTGCAACTTGTGCAATCTCCAGAAGCTGCATCACAGAGGTATAATTGCATCAGCATATCCAGAAGTTCCAAAAGGTCTTTCTGTTGTTCCATTGCATATATCATCCAGATACATATGTGAAGGAATCTCGAACAGCACAGATGTTTATCAACACTATTGTCACAAATATGTGATATCGAAAAATCACTAGTGTTCCAGCAGCCCTGAGCATCAGCAGAAAAACTTACAAAAATCAGGTCAATCACTAGTAACAGAAGACAAAACTACAAAGGCAACACTAATTTTGAGGTGCTTCCCAATCACTGCCACAGGAGTCTGGGAATCAGAATTGTCAATATTGTAAAAATCAACACATACCTGAACTCTGTCTTCATAAGATATCAAGGTCCCACCTTTCACATCAGCAAGTGTTTTGGGAGTGACCTGATAACATGAAATTGGCTCCTCTCAGTGACAACAGTCAACAACTGTGGTCTTGAATAAAAATATTATGGTGAAAATTAAAATTTTCAAACTGCATCATCCAACACCATCTGGGCTTGAATTCTCTCTCCCTACAGCTACCACAGTAAGTCTAATCAAGGATTGGGATGTGTAACTCCAGGAGTTTGTCACATACCTCCATGCAGTACTCATTCTCATTCTCAACCAAATGATTCAAAATTTCTGTGGACACAGGTTAAGGAACCCAAAACAAGCAGCTACTACCTAACAAAAGCACAAGACTATGCATTGGCAGCCAAAACTCCAAGAGGGAGAAAGAGCACCCATTGTGACTGGACCATGAACATTCCATTGTAGGAGGATACTGAGATCAACTGTTGCTCCCAGGTTATCAGAGTTGGCAATGAACACATACTCTTTGCCCTACAACCAGCAATCACAGAGTATCATCAGCAAATGCTCATTAGGTTAGAACATTTGAAGGCAGGGAAGTATCTGTTCTTCAATCTGCCCATGGAGCCCTGTGTGCACCAAGCAGTTTCACCCCATGCCAGGGACCACTACCCATATGCAATCATAGAGATAATCATTGCAGACACAATCTACCTGTGCTATCAGCTGATCAAGCTTTCCACTGTTGGCAAGTGAAGGGAACACATCTCCATGGCCTGGAGGGTACCTGCAATGAAGTGAGAAAAAGAGACTTTCACAAGAGTCTAGAAGATGTCACTTGTCCATGAGCTTGTCATCTGAAGATTGAATTGACCTTATGGATCTGAAAGCTACTCTCTGTTGCAAAGGATGACAACAGTCTTGTCATTCAAACTTCAGACAAAATAAGGGCCCATGTATGCAGATACATTGAATGTAGAAACTTGTACAAAGGGTAGATTGAACGGTACCAGCCAGCATTGTCCGTCTTTCCCTTTGCAGGCCATGGTGTCAAATCCTCAGCAACCATGCGGGGGTACTGACTCTGCAGAGTGATTCAAGCACAAATCTCAGTGGCAAAATCTGAGGTTGTAATGAGGCATAGTGCATCTACACAGCATTCGGTCTTGAAGATCTCAGGCTGTTGTCAGACAATCAGTTTGTATACCTGGTTAAAGGTGAGAACATCCAGTTTTGAATCCTTGTACCTGTCCACAATCTGCACCAATAATTCCATTTTTAGAACAGAAACAAACCCAATTTCTGACAGCTGCAGCCCGTGCATTGAAACAAAAAGAATTTACAGATCTAACTGGAATGGCAAAGACAACAAAACATCATCAAATCTCACAGGAAGACACTTACAGAAAAGTCTGAACCAGAAGAAATGGCAAGATTACCTTAAGTGTATCATCATGAGTGTTGAAAGAGTTCATCAGAACAAGTGGCACGTTTGAGTCATAAGTATGGTTCAGATTCTGCAGGCAAGAAGTATCACACACTGTAACATTTGGGTATTGATGTAGATCTCAAGAATGCTGTGCAATGGCTGCAAAACCTCCAGAATTTAAAATTGACCTACATGAGTCTATTCAGATTGAGGGACTGAAAACTTTTTCCATACACACATTTTACTAAAAAAGATTCATGCACCTCAATCTGCTGGACAATCAGATCCAGGAATGTCAATCCATTTCGGACCTCGATTACTGACCTGCAGCATGTGGAGTGGATGGTATGGTAAGTGGAAAGCCAAATGAAGTCAACAATTACAGAAGATTACTCCAAGTTGTTGAATGTCAGCAATGCTTGGGGGCATTGTTCCAATGCTCATGGAAAATACCCGTGCATACATAGCATCTGAAGTTGCAAATGCTCACATCCTACTTCATCTTGTGGTGATTGAATATCACCATGTCCAAACAATATGACTGCAGTTGCTATCAAGTTACCATTTGGGATTGGGAGGGGGAACCAGACACATACTTGGGACCTGTGCAGCCCATTGTTGTTCCAAGGCCACCATTCAGCTTGAGCACTGCAAGCTTGTCAAGGAGGCTCTTGATCCTTGCTGGGTCTACATGTATTGTCCATCAATACCACCAGAATAGTGATAAGTCCATCACTGCCACAAATCTGGTGGTGTATTATGAAGGGAAGCAAAATTCAAACACCCTGGATGACTACAGAGAGAGACCATGCAACTGCAAAAGAAAAAAGAAACCAGATCCAGAGTCTGCTGTCATCTCCTTTATAGGAATCACAAAAGGCAAAGTATCATATCCGCATCCACGAAGTTGCAGAGATATAAAATTCCTACAACAATGACTCAAAGCAAAAAAATACACTATCCAATGCAATTTCACAGGGATTTTGAGGCACAAGTATGATTGATTTTGCTCATTACAAGTGCTACAATTTCCCAACTCCCTGCAATTTTCTGATGGAGTATACACATCTTAGTTTTTTTTTCCTTCTGAAACTTTCTGAAACTGGCAATTTCAGCCTGGATTCAAAATGCTGAGATGTTGTTACTCACCATCAGAGAAAGCTGTCAGCTTGTTGTAGGGAACCACAACCTCATCAGTTGGTGGCTTGATCTTCTCCCATTGGATCCCTTCACTCTTCCCACTGGGGGTGGTGGTGGCAGAATACAGTTCCCATCCATAAAACCCTTACATTAGCTCAGCTATTACAAACCCTCCAAAAATTCTGAAACACATTCCAGAGAGACCCCAGAGGATGATGTTTCTATGTTCCATTCTTTCTTTTAACATCACACTGGATGGATCAACCAAACTGTTTGCAGCTGATGGACAAAACAAACTGTTTGCTGCTGATGGAAATCTTTGGAAAAAAAAAGATATATGCAAAATGCAACAAAGACAAAAAAGGCAGAAATGTGTCCAAACATCACTAACCCAATATAGCGTCCCACCAATTTGAGGAATCCAGCTTTCTCATTGTCACTGCCACACATTCAAAGAATTACAACCAAACAAAACCCCGATTACAAAACCCTCATAATTCTTTCTGCTGTAGAATCCAATGTAATTGGGGGGGAGGGGTGGTGGCGGGGGCAGAAAAAAGGAGAAAAAAAAATCCCCCACATACACAAGTGTAGCTAGCAAACAGATCACATGTAATACATATATATATATACATATACACATACATGGATGGGAGATGCTGGCGAGGAAGAGACTTACCTGATCTGATCTAGAGTGGCGAGCTCCAGACGAATCCTTGTAAGCCGGTCGATCTCAGTGGAAGTTGGAGCTTCCTGGACAGCAGCAGTAGCAGCCATGGCAGCAGCAGCAGCAGCAGTAGTAGAAGAAACAGAAGAAGGAAAGTGCGACAGCCAGAGAGTTTCTTCCCAGCAAAGGAAAGAGAGCTATGGCGCGCAACAAGGAGAGGCCAGCACCAACGGCAACACAAGAGAATGCTACAAAACAAAACACAGCACCGAAGAGACGAGAAAGAAGAAGAAGAAGAAAAAGGAAAGGGGGGTGGGACGGGCAGCGATTTATTTATTTTTTTTGTTTTGGGTGGACCATTCAAATGGGTATTTTTGCCCCCCAAAAAAAAAAGACCTCAAAATTGAGGTGGAAAATTTTGCCAAATTTCCCCAGGAAAATCACTTGTACAATACATACACCCATACATACCCATACATACATGTAGTCATACATGTATGTAAACTTAATCCCCTTTGTCTTAATTACATACATGGTTGTTTTTTTTTGGGTGGATGTGCTCAATGTTTTTTTTTTCCCGAATTTTTTTGTCATTTTTGGGACAAACACATTGCGAAATTTTTTGGAAAAAAATTCAACTTATTTTGCAATTTTTTGGGGGGAACAATTCACCAAAAAAAATTTATACCAAAAAAAATATATTAATATGTATATTAATAAAAAAACCCTAGTTGTGGTGGTGGTGGTGGTGATTTTGGGTTTTAGGAGAATACCAATGGAGGGAGAATTGGGTTAGATCTTTTGGAGTGAGTAGCTTGTCTTGGACTTTTTCAAGATGGAGATTGAAGGTGAGACTTGTTAGATGATGAGATTGTGATGACATTTTTGAGTGAGAGTTTTGAAGTGGGTTTTCTATGAGACTTTTGATGATGAGATTGAGAGCTTGAGGTGAGATTTAAATGTGTCGGAAGGAAAAGGAAATGAGTGAAGAATTTTTCAAGGGAGATTTTTTGGGTGGCTTTCATAGAGTAGAGTGAGATGAGATTTGAGATTGGGGTTGTAATGCTAGCCCCAAGATTTTGAGAGGTGAGTGGTGTAAGCCAAGAAAATCTGAAGTGTTGGGTCGGACTTCTTCTTCTTCTTCTTCTTGTGTGGTTGTGAATGGAAACTTTATTCTCACCTGATTCGTATATGCCAAAAACAAAGGAAATGAATTCTTCCTTTTGTAGTTAATATGCCCACCTTCTCTCACCTCCCTCCCTCCCTCCTCCTTTTTACCCTTTTTGGTATAGAGACAAGAGTTTTGAAAAGGGTTGAGATCTAAGTTAGTTTTTGTCCATTGTCATTGGCTTGTGTTTCCTTCCTCCTTTCATTTATTCCGGCCATTTATTTTCTTTTTGTTCTATTACAACATCACCCAAAACAAAAAAAAAGTTTTATAAACCCAATGGTTCCAAAAAGCTCCCCCCCACAAATATTTTTAAAAAAGGGTAGAGGCAAAAGAGGTTAGTTAGGAATATAAAGTTGAGCTTCACCACCACTAAATCCCAACATAAGAATGCAAAAAAAGATGTGCCCTAATACTTGAAGTTGTTTGAAGTTCCACAACAATCCTCACCTTAGTTGTACTAGTGTGAACCCTGTGCATAATGTATAGGTGTGTTATTTCAACAATGTTTGGTTGATGTTTTTGGTTTTTTAAAAAAACTTTTCTTTTCAAACAACTGTCCGTGGCCACTGTTCGTCCGGAGTCATTGTCACAGACAGACCAAGTGAATTTATATATATGATGTGTGTGATGCTAGAGAGTTCCAAACATAGTTTTTAGTTTAGCTCTCTCTACACTCCAATGACAATAGGTTGTTTGATAGGCTACTCACTATTTACTTCTCATTATCAGAAGGTTGAAATTAACCCAAGGAATTTTTTAGGTCATGGAAGTTTTTTTAGGCCAAAAAAATAAATTATTTACATAAGATAACATAACTCATATGTTGTTGAAATTTCGATCATGAGGTTCACGAGAAAGGAAAGGAACACTCAACGAAACATATAAAATAAAGTACATGAAGAAAAACCATGGTGACTCTGCATTGTGCACTACCTATCAACCCCTTTTCTTTGCCTTTTTTTGTTTCTTTTTTCCCCCTTCTGTGCTTCGTGCTACTGGTGATGGGTTTAGGTCCTAAGTTACTTGATTTCTCCTCTTTAGGCTCCCTATAGTGAATTTTTGGGTGTTGTCTTTTGTTTGGACTTCGAATCTTTTTTTTTTTGTTTTTTCCTTCTCTTGTTCCCTTGTCAGGTGGTTTTCCTTTTATTTATTTATTTATTTATTCTAAAAGGTTACTCAGCAAGGGAAGGCTGGTTAGGAGGCCTTCTGAACAACTTTGTTTTTTAAACCTCTTCTTATTAAGGATTTATTTTAATCTCCCAAAAGCTGATTGGAAAGCTGCACAAAATGGGTATCAAGGAAAGGTTCGGTGTATATGCTCTGCTTTGCCCACCACTCTGGGGGCCTTTGTATGTTGGCTCTGGCTCCCACGCAAGGGAGAAATTTCAGAACAAACAACAACGTAAGTAGTTTTCATTCGGTCCCCAGTTTTCAGGCAATCAATTGTAGATGAATCATTATGATTGACCAATCAAAAACAATTATTTTCTTTTCGAAGATCTTTTTGTTTGTCTAATAATTAATTAATTTTGAGGATTTCATTTTAACAAATGATATATATCCCCAAAATATTCCATCAGATTCTTTTGTTTTTTTTTTCCTTCAGGAATTTTTTTTTTTCCTGAAAATTTCAACATTTCTGAAAATAATATAATTAGTGTTGAACTCGCCCAGGACCATACATGGAAGTTGATGAACTGTGGCCAAAGCACATGGGATAAAACTGAGGTGCTACTGGGAACGTCTAGAGGGAACTCATTGGGAACATGATGAAAAAGAAAATTCCCTCCCTCATCGATCCCATAACATTCTCACAAACCTACCAAACCCTAATACACATTGAAATGGTAGTTCACTCAAGGTAATTAAGAGAGAAAAAATCAGACCACTAAATCCAGCAATTTTGTTAGCGGATACTTATTTTGTTGAGCCCATCACTTACTTGCTTACAAAAGAAAGCTCTGGGAACCGTCAAATTGTATGCCAGCCAAAAATCAGTCTTGGACCCCATACCAGGAGCACACTGGTAAGTTCAAAATTCATTACCAGAGCAGCAATTATGCATTTGGGGACCATTGAATCAATAATCAGAAAGGAAGATATGACATACATCTGCTTGTAACTCACATGAGATACGAGCTTGCACAGGGCCTGCACATTATAACCAACAACATCCATTGTTCCTGACATCTTTGAGATTGTGTGTTACGTGTTCTTTGCTACATTCAGAGACACACCTGTGAGCAGGAATTGGAGCTGCTTGTAATAATAGTCCTTCTAACATAATTGGCTGAGGAAATAATTGGGGTTGCGCTTGCTAGTTAGGTCTAATTGCATCAAATGCCTAGAAGCGCATCTGAAACTGTACAATTGCAGCAGATTATAAGACTAGATCATGCCCAACTTTCTGCTAAACCTTCTGGGAACTGATCAGGGAGGTCAGCTGGGGACTCATCTTTGCTGGGTGGTGCCTCCACATCTGTCGCTGCTTCAGAGTCAGGAGAGGAGTCGACCAAATCTGCTGATACTAAGCTTGGAGTTGGTTTCGGTAAGATTTCAGCATCCACCACATGACCCACAAGCACAGTTATGTCATCCACCTTGCCCCCTGCAAAAAAGAATTGATCATCTTCACATCCAAGCAGCCTTTTTCAATCAGACACAGACTTTGTGCTATTCTAAGCAAGTGGCATTTCTCCTTTGTACACAAAGAGCATTCTTTCTGCAGAGCTACTTGCTGAATGAGCCATAATGTATGAGAAAAGTGGATGAAATTGTCACTTACCTGTCAACTTTTTTCCCAAAATCTTTTTCCACCATGGTAGATCCAGACCCTGAAAAACCAAGGCAAAGCATCAAACCAGGGTGGCACCTTTACAATCACATGAACAAAATCCATTTGCATAGTCAAAACATTGCTCACAAACAAAAAGAGAATGCATGCTGCTAGACTGCTACAAAACATGCATTTATTGATGATACAGGAAGTGATTCCTGCCTGCTGAATGGCTTCTCGGCTATATGGTGATTCATATGTCTCGTCCCTGGAGTGTTTGTTTGCCAATATAGCCAATGCCATTGCTGCAAACTAGACCACATCAGTGCTCTAACAAGCTAGTCTGGCATGTGGAGAGGAGTTCAAATGTTCCAGCAGACTTCAATCTGGCACAAAAGAAAAGAAGCTTGCACATGAACTGAGAGGCCAGTGGTCGGAATAGGGAGCACTGTACCACTGCGCTCAGCTGATTCCTGGTCCAAACCACCAAAAACACTGAGGGTGGACTCAATGTCTCGATCATATACATTGTCAAAAAGGCCATCAGAGCCAAGAACAATTGTGTCTCCTTTCAGCAATTCTGCTTTGAATACCTATCACAGAGACCAACTTGTCTTGTTTAGTACTGTATGCTCTTGGCCTGAAAAGTCTTACTGAAGTGCAATGGCAACCCAAAGAAGCAGTGGTTTCAAATGTGGTTTTCCCTAAGCACAAAACCAACATGTGCAAGTCACTAATTCCACCAATCAATAGTGTGCATGTAACCAGCATCCCTTCTAAAGAAATAATGAGCTCTTTTGGAAGAGAATGTTACAGCAGCATCTGATGCAGACTGCCCACCCTCAGAAGAGCTGAACTGATAAGGACAGTCAAAGTAATGCTGTTGTGGTGATGTTGCAAATACAACTTTCCCTGCGTGCAGAGGCCCATCAAAATTACTTTGTTTGCAATTCCATCTAACTCCAGTCACATGTGGAAGACCAATTTATAGAAACTCACAAGTCATAACTAAGTAAAAGTTTGTCGGCATACATACCACTTCTAAGGATCCGCAGGCCACAGTCACCAACATTGGCAACATGGAGAGTACCACTTCTATCCAATATGGCAACAATGCTATGATTCACAACACACACTGTCAGCAAGTCTAATCCTAGATTGCATAACCCTGTTCCTTAAGAGTAGTATTGTGGGAAAATCCTGTGACTATATACTGTGCAAACTCAAATTTTCCATTTTTTAATACAAGAGCTATTGCCAGAAGACCTATCCATCACACAATAACACTGAACTTCATTGAACTTGGATTCAAAAAGATAGATTGGAGTATTTCTTGTTGAACGAGCAAGTAAAATCAAAGTAATGAAACTACATCAAGATTTTGAGGAACCATGAAAAGTTTTCTCTGTCATGCATTGTCTGACACAACTCTAATTATCAAAAGCTTCTTTGAACTGAGGTAGCTCACAGCAGTCTTCATTTGAAGAATTGAATACAACCAACTGGTACCAAACCCATAGTCAACTTCTGATTAGTAGCTGCAGATATGGAAGGTGAGCTTGTAGAACATTGGAAGAGTGGTTACTTACGCAGTTGCAGCACCAATAGAGCAGGTGGCTGAATGGGCCTTGTGTAACAGCAACTGTGCATTGCTCTCCATCTGCACACCTCTCACATCTCATTATTCTCAACTGGACCATTCTTGAATCTACTGTCATAACAAATATCATAACTAATGACATGGAATTTTCCAGATCAGACAACCAAGAGCACATTCATACAAGAATCTAGTGCCATACATTTGTACAACTTCTTGTAATGATGAGAGGTTCCTGAAGCAGAACTGGGATCAGCCTGTGCATATGTGGGTTCTGTGCATTTTGTCTGAATTTTAATCTTGAAAATCTGACAAGTTGCACTGCTTGCATGCCAGAATCAATCATGAGGAAGAAAGATGGGTGTTTTCTATGCTAGAAGTAGGAAACTTCTGGGTTCTGAAAAGGTCAGTAAAGACTCATCTCACTCATCAACCAATACAGATGCCACAAGTATGGTAAGATGGAAGGAAACCTCTTCAGAAGCTGCAGCATTTGAGGCATGTGCCATTAGCTCACGGGAGTAAAGTGCAGGATCAACATCTTCAGCTGCCCATCTGTTCTTTGCAATCACAAAACAAAGAGGAAAAATCTTTAGTGGACTGCAGTAATATCCAGAGCTTGCACTTTGAAAAGGAAACAAAAGGAATGGCTAAATCTTTTGAAAGAACCACATGCATTAGATCCAGAAAAGAGAGTTTATCAGTGACTTCCATACAAGCTCACCCGGAAACACCATCAGCAACACCAAGTACACCTCCACCATAATCATTTATGAAATAAGCATCTTCTCCTCCTTTCTCCACCTGTCTCAAAAACAGAAAAAAAACCGGTAAAATCCTCGTATCAAAGCTATACAACAAGTAATAATAAAAACCACAATTTCTGACAAAAGCCCAGGCTGGTCGGCCCAAAAACTGTATTTATGCCAGAAGAAGAATAAAAGTTCAAGAGATTGTATACTTTCTCAGGATGTGGAATCACACTTGCTCCAACCACAAATGCAAGCTCCACTCTGCACTCCAACATTACACAATCAGTCACTCTCATCATCCCTGCAGCAAACCTTTTGCTTGCACTTGATGCTCCAGAACATAAAATTCTGCCACTGAAATTCTTACCAGCAGAAGACTCACCATCCACCAGGTCGCCACAAAACAACAAAGATTGAACAAGCAACAAAGATTCAACCATAATCCTTTTGCAAAGATGTCAAAACTGATTGTTTTCTTCCAGTATCCAATTCCACAAAACAACTCTTCTCGAGTGCACAAGCTTTTAATCTCGAAGCATGGTTTTGTGTTGGCGAAGAAAGTGCAAAGGCTACTGAGAGTTGATGATGCTCTTTCTACTTTGCACTTTCTTCGCGAACAGAAAGAAGATCAAGAGAATCATCATCTTCTGACAGTTCATCTTCTTTGCAAAGCAAGAAGTATGGATATCGGATGCACGACATGCGATTCTTTACGAATTGATCGGAGTGAATTCAAGAGTTGCTTCGGACGACGCGAACTACTGAAGAAGCGTGATAACATTCTTCTTCTTCTTCTTCTTCTACAGGAACGGCAAAAGAAGCAGCACGATTTGCGAAGAAAAGCACCGGAATGAGGAGAGGCAAAACGGGAGGGGAGGGAGAGGAGACATGCCTTGTAGCGGCGTCGAGAACATCCCCCGCGTCCCGCGACGATGGTGTGATCGCTACACTTGATAATAAGGAGCGTCGTCCGTATGAACACACTAGGGAGGGCAGCTGCAGGCGTCGAGGCACTAGCAATGGTTGTTGTGGCTGCAAGAAGAAGCTGCTGGTGTCCGCACGCAGGCGTGTTGCGATGGTGGACAGAGGTCCACGAGCTGCCACAGCCATGGCCATGGCTCGCCTGCCTCTCTCGTTCTCTCTCTCTCTCTCTCTCTCTCTCTTTTCTGCCTCTCCCCCGCTCTTCTATGTGTACTATATTCGGTCCACAGTTCACGACGGAGCAGGAAGACGAAATCCTTCGCTTTTTCAAACCCCTACCTAAAAGGCAATCTATTGCCGATCGAGAGCATCATGGCGTCATCCTTCTCGTCGGATTCTGGTGCGGACTGTACATAATTCTCGTCTCCGCTGCTTCTCTGATGTCTCTGGGTCCTGATAATCCTTCTCACGATCTCCTTCATATGTGCACAATGTACTTTGCTATTCTCTCTCTCTCTCTCTCTCTCTCTCCAGTTTCAGTTTTGCATTATTGTGATTTCATCTTTGCAGAGCGTTTCTTCTTCTCTATCATCCCTGGTCGTATGTTTCCTGAAGAACTCTTTCATGTCTGCTAGATTAACTTGCTCTTCTTGTTCTTGTTCTTGTTCTTCTTCATGGATCTCGTGCGTTTTACATCTTTGCAGTGGAGTATATATTACGAATCCAGGCAAGAATTTCATTTCCTTGTTTGAGAATCGAAGCTGAAGGAAAGCTATATTATGGTGTATTCTGTCAAGATGATTTTGTGCCGTTGTCTGGTGGCCACTGGATCATGACTAGATTAGAAGGGGAGAAAGGTCTTTGGAAACTGGAGAGGGATGGATATCCAGATATGGCAGATGAAGCTGAGAATGTGCAGTAGGGGAGAAAAATCTTTGAAAATTGTGGAAGGATGGTTATCTGGATATCGAAGAGGAAGCTGTGAATGTGCAGTAGTGGAGAAAGGTCTTTGGAAACTGGACAAGGATGGGTTATCTGGATATGGCAGATGAAGCTGAGAATGTGCAGTACAGAGTGACACCAAGGAGAGTTTGGAAAACAAGATTGTGCACGGACATGAATGCAGCTTGCTTGGCCATACCCAAACAAAGATCTGGATGCTTGCCATCCATGGTGCAAAATACCAAGTTTGTACCTGCAGATGATGCCCATAAGCTCTCAGAAGATCTTGACACATTCCTTATATAGTTTTACTGCCACCGACAGTAATCACAAATCCCATAAAGCTGATCTTGCTCGATACAGTATGGAGTTTGTGAAGGACAACCGTTCAAGGATTCTTCTTTGATTATCAGCCTACACTGCACAGCATCTATGGAAGGTTTTCGGTTCTTACAATTGTGGAATTGAATGTCTGTTGAGTTTCACTTCAGGGACTGTGAAAGTCGTAGCGTTGGAGAGAAGAAAGACAAACCCTTGGATTTACACAACTGCAATGAATGGGTTTTCAAATTTTCTGTATTTCTTTGATGTGCACAGAAGTGGAACCAAACCTGCATCTATACTGCCCATGCTAGCTACGATATATCTGTGTGAGCTCACATATATCAAGCTGGAGGTTGGACACATGGGAACTTGCACCAACAGCTCTGCAGTGTGACGGGGCAGGTTCTGCACTTTCAAGAGGTTGGTCTTCTTCTTCTTCTTCTTTCACAGTTGATACGTTCTCTGATTTATCCTCTTCACAAATTACATCAACAAATAAATCTGTGTGTGTTCATTCCATGTTTGGTCATGTCACATTCAACACTTTTGTAGTCGTTGTTCATGCAAATACTCCCTGCAGGTTTGTATTTGGACACAATAGGTCTGAGTAATAGAGCTGAATTTAGCAGCATCACATAAAATCTAGCACAGAGCATAAACTAATCCTATGTGTACATCGAGTCTCTGCGTACATCAAGTTTCAGTTTTCAAGGAGAGATTTCAATAGAGAGTTGAAGCCAATCTGGATCGGTTATAGTCCTTATGTACAGATTTGATGGATAGCTGAAAGATTTTTAAGCATAGTTTATGATAACATAACTTACATAATAAGTTCGAAAACTCTTTGAAAAAAAACATATTAGGTTTTAGCCTATCGTATGTGCCAATTTTGTGATGTTGTCAAATTGACAATTGTGCATAGAAAGATTTAGCCAAATTTAGCTATGACCCACTAATATTTAAAATTAAAAAAAGATTTAAACATCCTTTATATTTCCTCTAGTAGCTTCCAAAACAATAATATTCATCCCCCAATTATTATATACATTCTCTCAAGTCCTGCAACGAAAAACTCGAAGTCTCATGTTCTTGCCTCGTTTGAATTTTCCTTTATACCTAATCTCACTTCCCCTAATTTTAGTTTTGTTACAAGATCTTCAAGCAAAGAATCTATACTAATTTCTAGATTTAGATAAAACTTTGAGAAATGTGAGGAATTTGGGTTTCTTTTGCTTCAATAAATTCTTGTGTACCAATAAATTGAGTTTTATGTTGTGTGCTAAATTTGTGAAAGAAAATTGGTGGATAGTTCTTTTTGTTAGTGGTCGTTTAGAAGGAAAGATTTGGGAATTGCAAGTTTGAGGTCTTTTTGTTGTTGTCATTTTTGGTGATATTGTTCATTTGCAATTATGAATGGTGAAAAAGTGAAAGACATCAACTTGTTTGTAGTGAAGGGAGTAGATGTGGAAAAAGCTCTTGTAGGCAAGTGCACAAAAGTTGTAGACGAAATTTTTTTTGGAAATATGAAACACTACCACTTGAAAGTTGCAATTTTTTTTTTGCAAATTTAATCCAAAATTCTAATGACAAATTTTCTAAGAGTTCGTATTAGAAGGATTTTGCATAATCTTTCGTATGGTCATCCGGTGACAATTCCAACAAAATGGAATGTGAAAAATCATAAGAAAGTCTAATTATGTCATTTATTTTTTAATAATTACTTACACATGACTACTTTAACAATTGTTAGAAATTTTGACGATACGAAAGAATAGAAATGATAAAAGGATTGGTTTTACAATGAACTTTCCACCCAACCTTAAGATCATAAAGATGTTACTAATCTTATGTTCCACCTTCAAGCTTTATTTTAATCTACATTGAAGTGAATATCTCTATATGAATTCATGTAAATTTTATCTACCTTAGAAATGCATGCACATACTTAATGCCAATAACTTAATTTATCATATTTCATAGTCTTAAAAATATGTGCATGTAATACAATTATCTCAAATAATTATAACTTGATAAAAATAACTTAAATCATTTGGTAGGAAATTCATATCCATCGAGGATGCCAATGTCATGGAGTTGATTCATATAAATATCAATCCATGACTTGTAATAATTTACATTTAATTTTGAGTTTAATTTCAGTTCATTTTCAATTAGTTTCTAATTAAATTTTAATTCATTTCTAATTCATTTAAAATTTTCTTATAGTTAAATTTTAATTCATTTTTAGTTATTTTTAGTTCAATTTAATTAACTTTTAATTCATTTTCAATTAGCTTTTGGTTCTCTTTTAATAAACTTTTAATAAATTTTTAGTTCATTTTTTTCTTTTTTTCTTTCTTCCTTGTCCTTCAGCCCCAATAGAAAATTTTCCTTCTTTAACTTTTGGGTCTCCTCTAGGTTCTTGTTTTGATTCAGTTTTCAAAAAATTCACAACCCTTTTAATATATTATCATCCATTTTTTGGTAGAAGTGAACCTTTCATGATGTTCCATATTTTGATTGTGGAATTTTATTTTCCCAACAAGACATGGCTTGTTATCAAAAATATTATTAATCTTTTCGAAAAATATTTCCTAATGGTCTTTCACATTTTTTTATATCTCTTTTGGTTCCCTTTCCCCAATGGCTTAAGCTTGGATTTTGGCGTTAGATCTTTTGAACATTATCCATTTAAGCTTTCCTTAATCATATTTATACACACCCATCTCATTCATTTTTCAACGGGAGGTGCAACTTGTTTTTTATATTTTTTTTACCATTCAACACATGACATGTTTAATGTGACAACCTAACACATATTCTTGTTGTTCCCTTGGTCGAATTATTTTCTTCCCTTTCATGGGGAATGAGTCAAGAATAAAAAGTTTAAAACATGCCTTTAATAATTACTTTCTGATGATTGGGAGTAATTTCAAATGGAACATTTTTTTCAAGCATAAATGCAAATAATAATTTTATCTTTAGTTATGGGTGCACGAATAATTTTGCCCAATTTTGATTCTACTTTTATGGCACCCTCCCCCCCCCAACGTCAATTATAACAAAGGTTAGTTTTGGGGCACATTAGGGAATTTGTGTGTGATTCTAATGTTTTTAACCTTTTTATTTTAACTTTGGCACTTTAAAAACATTTCATGTATTGTTAACTTTGCACTCATTGAACATAGATTTCATTTGTTCAAATTCCTTGTTGGATTTTTAACCATATCCAAACCTTGAACTTCCCATAAACTTTTATGGTCAACATTTTTATACACTATTTGGTTAGTGGTCCATTTGGCATGGTGTTTTTGAACATTTTTGAAATTTTTTTGACTCTAAAAATTTAACTAATTACTTCATTCAACTTCACCAATTCTGTACCCATGTGATCACTGATCGCATTCCTAGGTCCATGGTTAAATTTTTTGGTATTAATTGATTTTTAACTTTGTTTAAGTGTTTTCGTGACTTTTATCCAATTACAATGGGGAAGATGTTTTGTTGACTAATGAGCAAAGCTTTATGTTTAAAATTTCATGATACATTTTGTTTTTCATTTGTCACTGTATCAATTCAAGTTGATAGTTAAAAAAAGTTGTGGAATTATGGTGCATAGTATTCGAGCAACTTTGTATGCCCATTTTAATTGGAGGTGCTTTAAATAGACATTACAAATATTTTGAACACCATCTCATGTAACGTCATCTTTCAAGAGCTTTAGATGATAAAAACCCAATGTATTAGTTTTTTTTTGTTTGTTCATTTTATGTGTTTTAAGTTTTTTTGTTATTTAACCATCATCCTTCATCAAAGGTTTTATTTATCATTATTATTTTAGAAGTTGAGTCACTTAAGCTTATTAGGTAAATAATTAATAACTTATTAGATAAGTAACATAAACCTAAACCTATTTAATAGGTTAGCTTACACACTTGGTATGTCTAAATTAAGTCTAATAATAATGTTAGTAGGTACTTACATAACTTCCTAAATAACATATAAACATAGGTAGTTTAATAAAAAATTATAAATATAATCCTAATATGCACATGTAAAGCTCAATAGACTATAACCTACATGTTACATCGATACATGCATTTATTAATAAGCATTTCTTCCTTACTTAAGTTAACCTACCCATAACCTATTTAGTTACGTAATGTCGCAACCCCACTTTGGCCAAGTGTGGGGGTGAAGCCCAACACCTGGAAAAGTTGGAGGTTTGGAGCCCTCCGGGACTCCCGAATGTTTAGAGCTCGACAGCAAGGCCCAAAACACCTGGCATTGGGGTGTTTTTGGTGTCATTGGAAAGGTCTTGAAACGTAGATATCGAAAATGTCCTCGCATTGGCCATTCGGACATCTGCAGCCCAAGTTATTGGCAAAAGAAGGGCCGGGAGTCAAACTGGCAGTTTGACTCCCGACCACTAAAAGTCAGAAATCGACCTCTTCTTAACGTCGCCTTGAAAGGTGCAACACGGCGTTGGAAAGCTTTCGACGAAAGCTACAACTTTGCTTTAGGACTCGTCCCAATCCGAGTTTGGGGCGAGGAGTTATGGCCGTTCAAAGTTCCGGAAGTCCAGCCGAGACAGTTTCGAGACTCAATTTCGGGAATCCCAACAAAATGTGCCATTTGGATGTAGCCTCGGCGACTAGCCGCAAAGAATACTATAGGGAGTAAGGTGGTGGCTTACTCCCAAGTTCGGGCCGTGATGAGTCTTGTTTGTCCAAGTGCCCGTGGCAAGTCCCAACACCCAGGGGTGTCCCGAATGCTAAACTAACCTTTTTGGGTTAGTTTTTGGATGCAGATTCACCCGAGCTAAAGTAGTCCCTCTTCCTAGTCTAATCCCTAGACTCCCAACTCGACCCTTTACCCCTTTTTAAAGTTGAAAGCCGGGAGCGTGCTACTAAGTCACAATTTCCGCAACTTGACTTTGTGAAACCCTCAAGTGGATTTCACCCCGTGACTTGGGAGTGCGTCATGTAAATAATGTAAAAAAATTCAAATTCATTTAATACAATATTTTTTTAAAAAATTCATGGAAGTTGATTATAATATGTTAGTTGAAAATCATGTTAATTGTAATATCTTGATTTTTAAAATCACCTTATTAAGTGGTGGCGCAATAATTAAAAAATTGATTCTTCAATGTGGAAGTGAAAATTTCAAATTTTCACACTTACAATTTTGATTATTTATGTGACCTAATTAAATAATTTAGGTTGCAAAGTCTACTAAACCACTTAGCTTAATTTACTTAGCCGAGCCTAAATGGCTTGACATAATTTGAATGGTTTAGTTTATGTGGGTTAACAAGTAAATAAATAAAATAAACCCAAGGCGTTTTTAGTTTGTTGACATGTGGTTTTTCCCAATTTCTAATGGGAGTATAAGATTGAATTCCTCAAAAGTCATTACTCTAACTACTTATTAAGAAGTTAGGCATTAGTTGTCCCTACCATAGTTTTTAGGATTTTGTTAATTTTTTACATGTTCTTGTTAAATGAAGTAGATGTGAACAATTTGGGGCCATTCACTTTCAAGGCACATTTGAAATCAACATGAAAGTTTATTCCCTTAGGGGCTATAACATGTGTGCCCTTGTTTGAATAAATGGTTGAAAAAATGCACATTTCACCTTCAACAAAATATTTCAAAAAGATTTCACGACCGTTCTTTTATTAACATCATTTCTAATTTACCTTTTGATTCACACCAAACGCATTTGAAGTAATGTGCAGGGTCAAGTGTAGGTGTTTAGTTGTCAATTTGCCCAGTTTTTTTACTTAGTTTCAAATGTTTTCTTTATCGCGTTGTGCATTAAATTAGGTTTTCCCATCCTTTGGATATCACATTACATTTGTAACAAGCTTTTGGACCTTATGGAGATCCACCTTTTTTGCTACATTCATGGTGGGGAAAACATAACATCACATGATGTTGTGTGAAATGTTTTGGTGGCCATTGTAAAAGATGCAAAATTTCATATCTTACAAAAACAGACGCATGTCATTTCTTCCCTTACATTATAATTTTCACATTGTTGAATTGACATTGTGTTATCAATCAATGGTCTTTGCACATTAGCAAACATTATCATTATTGACCCCATTTAAGTTGATTTGGTTTCAAAAACATTTTTTTTAACGGGGTTATTATGACAATTGTAGTTCAAACAAAGGACAGTTTTCATCGTTGATCGGGTTTCGGCAAACATGTTTCTCCTTCCTACTATAGAGGTTTTCAAATGTCTACACCAATAAATAAAAGAATTTTTTCATTGATGTGCTAACATGGCATGAAAAACAAAAGGCATTAAAGGCTTTCCTCTTTAATTTTGTACACATTTTATAAACATAAGGTGTCAATGGCATTATAGCGTGTGTAAGTAATCTATATTTTGAAATGTGCAATTATAATATGTGAAGGTTCGTCTAAGCTAGGTGTCTTTTCAAAAGGTCTTCCCCTTTCTTTATTTGATATGTTTTTCGCAACCAAAGAGGGTTTGGGAACTTGATGCTCCCCTTATGGTCTACCCTTTTAGGTGGTTCATTTGTCTTCTTGGACATGGGTCTTTTCATTTTGTTCCTTGGTCTCCCCCTTTTTTGGGTGTTTCAAATTTTTTTATGATTAACAAGGTTGTCCTCTAAGCCTAACTGACATAAGTTAACATCAATTAACATGTGCCTTTTCATGCCCATAATATTTAATAATTCTTCTTGTTTAACAATAATGATGATGATGAACTATTAATGGAAAGCAATGCAAAGCCCAAGTAATTGAATACTTAATTCCAAATCCTGTATATAACAAAATACATTAAACATTCTAGACGGTGTTTCATACGTTGTAGCTCTACTACTCCTAGTTCTATTTATAGCACCAAACTTTTGGGCAAAAGTGTTGAGAACTTTTTACTCTTCAATTGAACGAATGATTGGAATAAATTCATACATGAAAATGCAAGAAAACTTCCAAATGGTGAGATTGGGTGAATTAAAATGGCAACATTTACACTAGTATGGTTTGGGTGATGTTTTGAGTGTGTACAATATGGCAATGGTTACATTGATGCGGTTTGAATGATATTCAATATATACACTTTTGTGGTGCAATAGATATTTTTGTCATCTTCAATGACTACATTTACATTGACATGCTTAAGGTAATATTTTGTTGTGCTCAATAGAAATGTTTACACTGATGTGGTTTAGGCTACATTTTGGTGGCTTTCAATCGCAACACTTGATATTTTATTCATATTCAATGGCAACATTGACACTGAATGTGATCCAGTTGATATTTTGGTCATTTTTCACATTGAATAGGTTTTTGTCACATGGTTGAGTTCACCTATAACAATTGAGAAATACTTATGTTGGATTTTAAAGTGAACTAAACCGAACCATCCTATGTTCAAACAAAGTGAAAGAAAATTGAAAATTCCACATGCAAACATATTGAAATGGAGACATTCTGTGTCAAACAAAAGTTCACAAATTGCACTATACATGGAACAAGTTGAAACAAATGGAGCAATTCTTATGCACACATCCACAAACCAAAAAAGGGTGTGACTAAAATCATGCCCACAAAAGGATTTGAACCTGACAACTTAGTAAAAACGTAGTAACATATGCACCACTCATATTAGAAAATTATTATTAGGGTTTGTAAGAAAGGGGGGGATCATTGGGGGATTATGGGTTTGCAAATAATACTCTTGTATGTCTGTGTCAATCCAAACTGTAGTGATATTCTCGTATAGAGGAAAATAAATGGAATGTGACAAATCTAGAGCTTTCCAAGCACCAGCTACACCACCCACCCACTCGCATCACTCATTAACCAACCAAAAGCAGCACAGCTCTATATATATATGTGTGTTTGATTCAACTACCCAATGGCCAAAACAAGCTATTCAAGCCAAGGCAACAACTCCAAACAGCAATCTTGCTACAATCAACAAGCTGCTGCACTTCAATAGCCAAAAATGAGCTATTCTCACCAAGACAACTACTCCAAACAGGAATCTTGCTGCTATGAACATGCTGCACTTCAAAGGACTCTACAAGCCATGTATGTTCCAGCTCAAGCTGAATTGCCTCACATCACAGTTGAATCAGTTGACCAATCCCTTTGTAATGAGGGCTACATACATGGGTGGGTGCAGGGGGCAGGGGGGGGAGGGGGGCTTCATTCCCCTTCCTTTACCAAACAGTGCTGAATCAACACTAAGGAAGAAGGGTCTGTCTGAAGAGGAACTCTGCTCATGAATCAATGACTGGGCCTGAGAAGAGAGAATCTTCACTGGCTACTAGTTTTGGGTGTGGATCTATTGGCAAAGTTGGAACAAAAAAAATACACAAAAGCATGAGGATCATCATGCCACATAATGGTAAGTCAAAAAACAATAATGCATATCCTGCACTGCCCTGGGGCATGGAAAATCTCTCAGGCAGCTTCTCAATGGAATGGGTTGCTACCAGCAGTCTGTGAGAAGAGCTGAGGCCCTCCTCCATAGACAGCAGCACCTGTGGAGAAACCACTTGCTCCCCCACTTGGCCTGCAACAAACATGTGATCTGTATTGTAAACTCACCAGGAAGACTGGAACTTCCCATAAAGAACTAAAAGCCAGAGATGGTCCCACTGTGGCAGCTAAACACATTGAATGTTAGCCCACAGTGCAGGCATATCTCCAGGCTTAGAGTGCATGGTGACCACTCAAAGCTCAGAAAAGCCAAGACACTTTAGAAACCAAGATTTCAAATTTATATTATGCAAACAACCATGCAGGTATTGACTTACAACACTGTAGAAGTCGAACGGTTGCCAAATCCAAATCCTCCTGTAAAGCATAAACCACAAGCATCAGAGGCAGGCAAGCACACCACACAATTAGCACCCTCAAAACTACCTACAATTGCTCTCATCATTTTGTAACCTTCTGCTCAATCAATCAACTTGGTGCCACACTCAACACTCTAAGCAGGGGCCTCATAGAGCATGCTTTGAAATATAAATTATCTGGCATTCAGACAAGTACTAAAAGACAATATCCAATAGTCAAAATGCTACCTTGGATTGCAGTAGGTGGGTACTGAGGCATGGGCTGCCCCCATTGTTGGGTTCCCTTTTGGTGGAAGGGCATCATCATCATCCCATTTGGTGGAAGAGCAGCATGGAGTGATGCTAAATTGAACTGCCAAAATCAAATGAAATGTTTTTTGATACTTATTACAGCACAGATAGATACGTCTACCTGAGTTTTAGACTGTACAGTGATACCCAAATTGACTTACCAAACCACAAGCATCCCAAAGCATTAGTAGGATACACGAGTCAAGTTCTACTTGGATGCTACTGTAATGCCACAAACACAGCTGATGGGCTTGATTTGTATTTCTAGATTCCTTTCCAGATTCCATTTGGATTCAATCCAGCTAACAAGATCCCCTCTGGACTTCTTCCAGCTACCAAGATCCCAACTTGGAAGTAGTATGGTGACAGGCTCAATCACAACCCACACTACCAGTAAGCTGAAGCTTGAAGATGAGAAATGACTTCACCAATTTTGATGTGGGGTCTAGAGGAACATATTAACACAATGTATGAAAAAACTTCTGATGTGAAAGATGAGAAAGAGGAGTCAATACAGGAGCTGGTGGAGAATCATCATCAAATGGATTCCGAGTCCTAGAAGGCTGAGGTCGTCCCTGCACCCAAAGTTTTCCCAAGACCAGTTTTACCCACACTGCACAAAATTGTAAAATGAGAGCCTGAGTATAAATCCCTTAGTACTCTACAAAATGAACTAGGAGACAAATCTTCAAACAAACAGGATTTCACCACCCAAGTCTGATGAATCTTTGTTGGTATGTTGTACCTCCATGTTTCGCATACTAGATTCTAGGTAAGCTGGTGCAAAAAAGTCCTGCAAGTTCAACATCATTCTACTTAGATTACAAACAATATAGGAATGACAGACACCTCCTTCACTGAGAGCCACAAAACTCACAAAGAAAAACCCGTGACTAAAACACAGCTGCTCTCAAAGTCATGTAAACTCCCCCTGTTTATCCCCATAGAGTACCCACAGTAATCCAAGATTAATCCTTGTACTTGACCAAGCACCATCCAGTTCAGCATGGTACTGTGAATGGGAAACTCTCCCTGAACCCAAATGTCTTGTTCTGCAAGACCAATATTATACTAGTCCTATTCCGACTCTAAAGGTTGTCCACAAACAATATACTGCTGCTAAAATCCATACCACATCAAACAGCACTGGATTACAACAAAAATGGAAGGCAGAAGCCAAAGACATGAATGGAACTGTGTACCTGGGGTATCTCTCGTTGAACTCTGGCTGAACCAGAGGAAACTAAATTGAATGTTTCTGTCAAGCTTGAAGGCAATTGTGGCACATTCTGTGTGGATGGTTGTGGTGCTGATAAAATAGCAAACAAACTTGGCTGGTAACAGGGCATGCAAAAAAAACATCTTGTCAGGAGTGCGAGGTTGCAATGAATGTAGGGACAAAACCCAAAGACCACACACAGGATCAACAAAAAAAATCAGATAAAAAAATATTCAAAATGCTCAACAGAAGCATTTTGGGCTGGTGGGTACCTCAGGAATTGGAGGAGGTGCTGGAGCTGGCACAGCAGGAGGCGCCCCAAAAACAGCCCAGGTGTCTCCCACTGCACCAGAACTAGAACCATTCCATGTGTTGCCGCCTGATTGTTTTGGGCCATTACTGAAATTGTGGGCACTGCTGGCCACAAACACATCAGGATAACCCTTTGGTGGAGCAGGTGAATCAGCCACATCAAAAGTGGCCCAACCAGTGCTACTAGACTGAACAGTGCCCCCATGCACACCAGCTGAGAAAGGGTCAGAAACAGATTTGGTTGTTCCAACAGGTGCAAATGGATCAATGACTGAAGTTGGTGCAAATGGATCTGACACAGGTTTTGTCACTGCCACTGGCTCAGCTTCTGCACTAAAATCTATCAAACTTGCTGAGCTGACCCGTTTAAGCTGAGGAGCTGCAACCGCAGGTACTTCTCCATTGCCTAAAAACCCAAGGCTATGGGATCGTCCATCCTTGCGGAATCCAGCCTGCAACAACCACAATTGTCACACAAACCTTCTGTATTTCATCTTAAGAAACACCAAAAGTATATGAGAGCAGTATGAATCCAACTGGAAAATTTCCAATGTGCAATAAATTCCAGCAAGAAAGAACTTGAATCTTACCGGAGAGGTGAGATGCAAGCCTGAGGTCTGAGAGCCTCCGTTAGACTGAGGTTGCTCTACTCTTACAGAAGGAGAATCTTCACCAAGAGAGGCCTTGCCTGAGCGAATGGGTGGAGGAAAACTTGATTGCGAACTGTTATCAGGCCTGCGCCAATGGCCTCGGACTCCCTCACTTACCACCCTCTCTTCACGACGACCCTCCCGTTCATCATAACTTCTTCGACCTGGTTGATGATCTTGTTCATTTCGAAGAGGACTGAGCTTTAGATCAAACTGGCTTCGCTCTACATCTGACTTGCGGGCCCTCTCATTATTCTGTCGATCATTGGTGCTGTCTCCATAAGGACGGCGGGCATCAGCCTTCTGATCTACCCATGACTCAGATCGCCAAGAATCAAAGCCATCTTCTCGGCCAGCCTGAACAGTCCAATCACGAGCACGATAGGCATACATTACAGACCCAAAGTTGTTGCAGCCAAACAGGTTGAAAGAGAATCCAGGATAGTTTTAAACAGGGTCTAACCTGTCGACCTTTAATTGGTGGTAGTTGTTCTCCTGTATACCGTCTCTCTACATACACCTCCTTAATGAAGTTGCGCAATTTGTCTGGATCACTGGACAATAAATGACCAGTTCAGAATCAAAAACCAAATGTGTGAGACCATTGATATTGCTCCAAAATATCCTCTGTATCTCAAATCCCAACAGCAACTTCAAAGGTCTACATCATATAGGTGATATGAAACTTGCCTGTTATCAGGTAGTGGGTTTCGTGCAGGATCCCAGTCCTTGAAATATAGATCACGAGCTCGCTGCAAGAAACATTCACAATATAAAAAAGCACAGCTGCAGCCTAACATACTAGTAGATGGCACAACAAAGAACTTGTTGCATAACTGAGTGACATTCTTGAAGTCCTTTGCTGCAAAATTTCACCTTCCCCAACAGCTGGTACCTGTGAGCTTTTGCAGAACATGAACAGACCCAAAACTGGAAAGCCACCCAAAATCCAAACAGCCAGTGGTCGTTTGTAGATTCTTACCTCATTGCCACCTTCTTGAAGAGCTTGAACTTCTCCAGCAGTGAATTTGGCAAGGGAAATTGACTTTACACGATGTGAAAACTCCCGACTGCAAAAAAACCACAATGTTTGCATAATCTGTCTATCTTTCTTTCCCACAAACATTAGAAGCAAACCGTCCCTGCAGATAGAACTGATGTTACATGTGAAGTGAAGCAATTGTCATCCAACCTCTCTGTCCTCTATGGCCTAGTACAATTTTGTTGCATCAAAAGACCTCATCTCAAAGAAGAATCACCCCCCAGAAAGAACACTAACAATCCATGGGGACAGACCTACAAGAATGCAAGCCACTGAATCATGCAGCATAACATGTAGCTGTAAAGGCTACATTGCCCAGGTAATTCATCATGGCATACAGAAGAGTCTAAGGTCACAATGGTGTGGCTCCATCAGATACTTACTGCACTCCGCTGCATAGTGTACACACAAATGTTGCAAAGCTGGTGCAAGCATATTGCGGTCCCTGTGTCATGAGAAGCACAGAGATGGGATTATCCAGCAAATTCAAATGAGGGCATCATAAACAATCTCCTCAACTGTCATCAACAATCTGCTGCAGGGTTCAAAATTGATTTCAAGTCCTGCAACTGCTCCAAAGAGCCCTGGAAGAATCTCAACTAGAACCCCTAGAGTATTGCAGATTCCTGATAGCTCGCATTTCAGAAGAGATCAATGACACATCAGTGACAATCAAAGGAATGGGAATTTTGTATTGTGGAATTGCAGGAGACACTGTCTATTTGTCTGTCTGTCTGTCTGTCATTATGCAGCCTGGAAAGCAGGGAATGTTGAATTTGATGATCCTCTTCTGCCTACTAAAATCATTGTTGAAGAGTTTGATAGCAAAGAGAGACTCACCAGGCTACCACAGTTGATGCATTTTTTATTTTCCCCATTCTTCACCAACTTTCTTAGAATAATCTCATGTCGATCATCCTCTTTCATCCGGCTCCCCATCTTGCTTAGATGCTGCAAAAACAACTGCGAATCTTGCATCACCCTAATTACCTCAAAATAATGTCATCACACATTGAGTGTCACTAAGAAACCACGAAAGCAGTTCAAACCCAAATGCAGGATCCATCCAGCAAACACTCCCTCTCTCTCGATCTGGCTACTTCCCCTGTACAAACCTCAAAATCCACTCAACTCCATGAAATTACTATAAAATCCATCCACCCAAAAAACCCAACCAACACCGCCACTCTGCTGCTGTACAGCCTTCTTAATTCCTACCTCTTGCTGTCTGTACAGCCTCCCTAACGCTGAACCCTCTCCATGCACAAGAACACAGCAGCCGAACTAAGTGACTAAAAAACACGTAGATTAATCCTTCATAAAAGTAGAAAACCCAAACAATCTTTTCAAACCCCAGAACCCTAAAAATGCTGAAAACAATGCAAGTCTCTCTGCAGTTAGTTTTTGCACGCCCACAAAACTGCAGAGACTTACTCCCACACTCAATTCTAAGACAAACAAAAAACAAACAAATAAACAAGGAAAAAAAAAACAAAACAGATCTCTCTCTCTCTCTCTCTCTCTCTCTCTCTCTCTCTCTCTCTCCTTTCTCTGAAATTCAGAGAGAAGAAAGAAATTCCCCACTCCCCTAAATTCTCCACCAAACAATATACACACAAACACCTTTCAAACTTGGAAAAACTCAGCCAAAAAAAAGATCACTAGTACTGGCTAGGTTCTCAAAGCCCTGCAGGTTGATTGATGGGTTTCCAAGAATGCTTCACACCATACCATCTGGTCTTGCTGTTTCTTGAGCACACGAGACCCTCTCTCTCTCTCTCTTTACTAAATGCTGTGCTTCTTTTTCCCAAACCTCTAGCTTCTTCAACAGTCCCAGAATATTGTGCTAGCTGTAGCGGATCGATGAAGGGTAGAGAAACTAGAAAACTAGAAAACTTCTGTTGCTGATCTAGTTGGAGTTTTTGTTGTAGAAGCAGCTAGTGTGTGTTATGCGTCAGTAGCTAGTGCGAAATCCTTCACAAAAGTGTACGAGATGCTGTTGCTGCAGCGGCTGCTTCTTCCGCTTCTTCTTCTTCTTCTTCTTCGTCTTCTTCCTTCCCCGCTCGCTGGCGTACGTAGAAGGAACGTAGGTATCTGTTCCGAAAGTATTATACATCGTATGTAGTATATGCGTTCTCTACATGCCATAATCGGCTGTTGAGGCCAATGCTAAATATACCCGCTACCTGGTTATATACTGGAACGTAGGAATACGTTCTGATCGCTTTATACATCGTATTAGTATCTATTAGAATTCACGTTGCGGACAGGCCATAATCGGGCGAAGCAGCCGATTCTGCCATTACACGAAAGCGGAATATAATAATACGATCCAGAAACATATACATACGTATAATGTAGAATACACACCTACTTTCCCCTTTAACGAGGAACTGAACACAGTACGGTGTTGTGGGAAGTACGTACGAGGAAGGACCGTATAGTATAGTATTCCGTATTCCAACCGTTAGGGCAATCGCTCTGACTCTCTCTGGAACTGGAACTTTTGGGGATTTAAATTTAAATTAGAATTAGCCTATGGGCTTTTTTTTTTTCTTCCTTTAATTTTATTTTTTTATATACCCACTGGGGGGGGGGTGGTCTGTTTGAGTATAATAATAACTAGGGTTATAATAATAACCCTAAACCCTAAACCTTTTGGTTATGAGGGTTTGTACTTAATTTTGAAACCTACTTGATTTTATTTTTTTTAATTTTAATTTAATTTTAATTTAAAAATTTGGGCTATTTCTCTGAGCTCCTTCTTCTTTATATACCCTAGCACAAGGGCAGCTTTCAACACTTGTTTTGTTGAATAATTAATAATTAAATTTGAAGATTCCATTTTGGAAAATATAATATTATTTCATTTCTCTAATTTTCCTTCACAAATTTGTGTTTCCATTGAATTTATTTTTTTAAAATGTATTTCATCATTTCTTCAAAATAATTTAATGAGTGTCACAAGCTTACCAAGATACTATGGTATTTCATTCAAACTTTGTGGTTGAGTTTTTTCTTTTCAAATGGATTCGATATCCCTTGGCCTCCCCTCGCCCAAAGCAACAACACTTACCATAGTACCTTGGCCACTTCGACAAATGTTTTGTTGAATAAATAATTAATTTTGAGGACTCCATTTTGACAAATGACATATTCTCAAATATTTCATCAGATTTTTTTATTTTCCTTCAGGAAAAAAAATATATTTCTTTTTTTTTTTGGGATAAAATTTCAATATTTCTGAAAATAATGTATTCTTAGTCAAATTTCTACTAATTTCATAACTTTATAAATTTTTTAAAAAATTAAATGTAAACCTTCCAAATCCTATGCAAGATGTACTACTCATAACCCCCTCCCTTTTTTTTAGGGTTCAATGAACACCATTATGTTGTGTAATAGACCTAGACCTTGACCTTTTTATGTTTAACAAGTCAAGTTCTCTAATTTTGGCATACATGTGACCATTTCAACAATCTTTAAAGTGCCCTCTAAATACACTATGAAATTACCCACCCTATAGGTTTCAAGTTTTGTTGCATTTGTGCTGAATGTTTTTTGGATTGGCCCACTTTAGGTTTTCAATTGGGCCAATCCAAAAAACACCCTAAACCCTAAAACCACAACCTAAAAACCCTAAACTTGTTTGTGGTTTTAGGGTTTTTAGGGTTTAGAGTAAACCCTAAACCATATTATAAGTCTTTCTTTTTTTTTTCTTTCAAGTTCTCATACTAGGAATGCATTGATTTCCATAGGAAGAGATGTCATTCCATCAAGTGGAAAATGGGTTTTATGAAGGCCTTTGTCTAGAGTTGAAAAGCATGTTGAAGCCTTTGTTGATTGACAATTATTCACAAGTGGAATTGGCAAAACTCAAAGTAAGTTGAATCATGGGCATATGATCACCTATTCCACCCAGCCTTTTTTTTTACAAGTGAAATTTTGTCAAATGGCGAAATCTAAATCCAAAAATGAAGGTGTTTTTCAGGGTTTCAATTGCTAGAAGTGAGAGGGAAAAAATGGCAAAAATCACCAAATTTCTATATTTGGTTTCGCAATCCATAGCCATAAATATAAAAGGATGATTCAAGATTTTTACTTCATATTTGATTTATAGTTAGATTTGGCCATCCCAATGTTGGCTAGCCATACCCCAAGGTGAATGGGGATGCCCCTATTTTCATCCACATAGAGTCATTTTTTACATTTTTCATCCACACGGAGAATGGTTTCCGAATCATTGTGCCAATGAGAGTTGAGGGTGGTACCTAGTGTTAACTAGGAGGTTGCTAACGAAACATAGGTAGAAGATTATTTGGCTTGTAAATCATGACCCCGATAGCCAATCAGAGCATCAAGATTCTCCTTCGGAATGGTTATGGGGGTTTCCACATTTTGTTAATTATAGATACACATCCAGCCCAATGTTGGCTGGGTATATGAAAACTGCACCCCAAGCCCACTCCGGGTATCAGGGTGGGTCTTAAGAGTTCATAATTGCAATTCTCAAAAAAATTAAATACCCGGATCTAGAACATAATCAAGCCAGAGAATGGAAATGTGGCTTGTTTAATTGCATTGTAGGTAGTTAGGAATGTTTTGTCGTTCAAGGTTGTATGCCATGTCTTTTTTCACGATACATTTCTTGGGTATCTATCGGTGTTGTGCGGGTATCACAAAAATGTGAGAACCAGATAGGGTTTCAAGTCGGTTCTAAGTTTGAAACCCTGAGGGTATCACATTGAGAGATGCTTTTTGTGAAACATGGTTGCAAGGGTTTTATGTAATGTGAGAATTGGGCTTTTGAAACCCTGAACAAATGTATATTTATATTTTATTGAAACCTTGACATGGGTATTAAAAAAAATTCAAGGTCAATGTTTCAAGGTTTAGAATTAATTAAGTAGTCAATAGGGTTTTTGTTTAGTGTTTAATTAGTCGATTAGTTAGTTTAGGGTTTAGCTAGTAAACAACATCGCTTGCTACTTCATGTAAAGCAAGTGTTTCAAGCTTCTTCTTTTTTCATTGTGTGTGAGGTTTTTTTCTTTTTGTTTATTTATTGTTTGTTGTTTAGATTAATTAGTTTGATTAGTTGTTTTGGTTAATAGTTAATAGTTCCTACTTGATGTTCTTTGTTCGGCACTCCTTGTTCGACATTGCTACTCCTCTTGTTATTCCTTGTTCAATGCTATTACTTATATTGTTGTTCCTTGTTCGACGTTATGACTCCTTTTATTGTTCTTTGCTTGTTCAACATTGAGACTCCTTTTATTATTCCTTGCAACTTGTTCGACATTGCTATTACTCTTATTGCTCTTTGTTTAACATTGATGCTCTTCTTGTTGCTCCTTGCTTGTTTAATGTTGCTACTCCTCTTGCTTCTCCTTGCTTGCTCCACGCTGTTGCTCCTCTTAATGTTCCTTCCTTACTTGATGTGGCTATTCCTCTTGCTACTCCTTACTTGTCCAACATTACTCCTCCTCTTGTTATTCCTTACTTGTTCAACATTGTTGTTCCTTGTTTGTGTGACACCATTGCTCCTCTTACTATTCCTTGCTTGTTCGACATTGTTACTTGTCTTGTTGTTCTTTACTGGACATTATTGCTCCTCTTGCAACATTAAAAATTAAAATTTGAAATAATAAAAAGTATAATAACTAGTATGTGAAAACAAGCTTTCAAGACTAACTTGTATAAGATGTGTGAGAACTAACATTTTGAAACTTGGGTAAAAAAAATTATTGCAAATTTTTGAAACCTTGGTTGGGTTTTTAAAAGATGAAAATAAATTTTAAAATAAGAACCAGGTCAAGTTTTTCAAACATTCTAATATCCAAAACCAACCATTCTTAAAAAAACAAAAAAACAACCCAATATTAGTATCTACCAGTGTGGAGTGTGTATTTGTTTTTCATAATAGTCAAGTCCAGGTATTTGAAAATAAAAAATTCAAAAAATTGTTCGAGTCCAATTTTTTTATTTTGAGGGGATTTAAAAAATTGATTGGGTCTAGGTCTTAAAAATCCAAGAATGGTGGTTATGAGGTGGGGGCATGGGTTACGATATGTGATTAACTATGTATACAGCTCGATTTTTTAACAAAAACCCAAACATGTACAAAAAATCCTTTATTAAGGTTTTTGAAAGACCCCCTTAATAGCACATGTTGAGTCTTCGATAATGTCCTACAAAGTTGAGTCTTCGCCAAGTCTATAAAACTTTGATAAATAGTCTTATTTTTAAGTTTACAAGTCAAGCTTTTGATACAACACAAATATGTTGCAAGTTTGAGCACGTGTTATTTGAATGTACAAGCACCAATTACAACTAAAAATGCATATTGATTATTAGTAACAACTAAAAAGAACTTGAAGAAATTATTTTCTTTCAATCTAAAGGTAGCACAATTTGAGTATGAAATGGTTATTAATTCAAGCTTTGAAAGACGCCCCACCTTGTTATTATCCCCGGGTAGGGTCTAGTTATGGATATTTAAAATTTTTAAATCACTAGTTATGAAGTGGGGATGGGTGTTAACTTTCAAAAAGTATCGAATAGGAAGGGGGTCTAGATTTTTGAAAAAGTAGGACCTGATGGCCATATATAAATTGATTTGATACCTAATCAATCCCAACACAAAAACAAATACATGCCCCACATTAGTATATACATGACCCTCTCAATATTTTGCTAGTTTATATTGTTATATGATGACTATGGACTAAATCACTAACAAGAGGTTGTTGGTAACCAAACATAGCCAAAGCCTTGGAAGGTCACATTATTTTTGATAACTAGCAACTTTGAACTAATTGTCAAACATAACTAACATCATTTATATCCTCTACAAAATGGATGTGGATCAATTTTCATCCATATGTAAACTAGATATGTATCATTTTTCATTATGGACACACTAAATAAAATATGAACTTAATAGCATTTCCAACTTCAATCCCCATAATGTAGCATCATAACAATAACTCGTTGAATCTGAAAAAGGTATGTGGCACAAATTTAAAACTAATGAAACCTTGATTGGATGTAATATTGTTGTTAATTGTTAAATGTGGAAGAAGACAAAAATGTGATAGTTGACATTTGGTGAAAATATGAACATTTTTGTGGATTGTTTTTATTGTTTTGGTGTTTTTGTTTATTGCAGGTTATGGACGACAACATTATAAAGGTGATTATGTGTGTTCAATGGTTTTTTGCATGGAAAAAATGTATGATTTTTTCAATTTAGATAAGTTTGAACTATTGTCAAGATGTTTTTACATTGTTTTTTTGTGGAATTTGTTCCTCATGACACTGGGCAATTCATAGTACAAGGAATGGAAGCATGATGGTGTTAATAGTTAAATATATTTTCTTCTCCTAGTGTGTTGGGGTAAGAGATGATTAAATAGAACCATTAGATATGAAGAAACATGAAGGGAGGAAGGTTCAACTATCAGTAATCACATTCATTCTAAATGTCTACCTTTTTTAGTTGTGTCGTATTTTTCAGAAAATAGGTGGTAGAGATAATAACGAGGTTTAATAAAAGGAGATGATGAAACATTCTAAGGACTTTGGAATGGCCCATGGCAATTTGTTTTGTAATAAGTCTAGGATGTTCTAGGAATATGTTGGGGCATGTTGTTGTTGTGATTGTGAAAGTAAAAATACCCATCAATGTGGGAATTCCGCAGAGGAATTTGAGTTGCAAATCTAAGTCACTTTGGGAAATTTGTTGTTGATGTGTGTTGATCCACATCCTACTTTGTTTTACTTTCAAAATCTCAAATTTTATAATCATTGTGGTAACTTACTTTGTTGGGAACAAATGAAATGTTAGTGTTTGTGGTATTGTTTTACCATTTCAAACTACTACTTATGGGAGAAGTTGTTTTTGTGTATCATGGGGGGGAAACCTTTATTTTTGTGGGAAAGGTTGTGTGAATTGTTGAATTACCTTAGTAAGGACCAGTGGGACCATTGAAAGAAAAGTTGGAGCATGTTGATCCCCCTTGATCCTTAGTTTTAGTGAAAATGGCAAGGAGATTAAATAGAATTTTCTTTGTTACTACAATTTTTATATCACTAAAAGGTTGTGACAATGATAGTTCTTTTTCATGTTCTTTTTTATTACGGGTAGAGATACAATTTGTCCTTGACAACATTCAAAACTACAATAAAATCCATCAACCTTGCCATCTATCCTTTTCTTCTAAAACAAAGTGTGGGTTGCCAAATTCAACATGTTTATTCCCCCAAATCCCAAGTCAATAATAGCCTCCAAGCTAAAGCAAAGCTCCAAATTCTAGCAAACAAAAAACAATCGAATTGTTGAACTTTTCATGTGCTAATACTACAAATCCTACACATTTGAAATCATTGACTATGAGATTACCCATGCTATCTCAGTTTTGTTTCCAACAACTCATGATCAAGGTATATGATTATTGGAATCCATGCTAATTTGCATTATAATATCCTCTTCCACCCCCCACCCCCCATCTTTTTTTTCTTTTTCACCTCCTTTTCCTTAAACTATGTTGAACACTTAGAAGCTACAAACATGATATTGGGTAGCATAACAAAGAAATTCCAAAATGAATTTTATTGTGAATTATTGGATTTTTCCCAATGATGTGTCAATCTAATATTATTTTGGCTTCCACTCATGTGTTAATGGGATTCAAATTATTTAGTGTTTGGGATATAATCCCAAGTTGTGGGTTTTCAAATTAATCTTGGTGATTTCAAATTCCAAAACACATATTGTTTTTCTATTTCACAAATTTTCTACATTTTTATGCAAGTTTTTTGTCCGTGGTTTGGTGGTGTTATTTTCCATTTTTTGTTGTGGGTTTGGATTCATACTTGTTTCCAAATTGGTTATATTTTTAATCACCAACAATGAATTTTTCAGTTTTATGGCATTCAAAAAGCTTTTTGTTTTGTGCATGAAATTTTTTATGGCAATTGCCATGGGTTCAAATTTTGCTTGTCAATGCCAGGTAACATGGTTTTTTTTTTTTTTTGGGTTTGTTTTTAACAATATTTAAAGTTTTTATTTTGGGTCTTGCGTGGTGATCCCAAGTAGCCAAAAAATGTGTTGAAAAAAAAATTATAACAAGGAAGAAGGTTTTACCATCCACAAAAGCCCTTCCACTTCTTTCTTTCCTTTTTTTTCTCCCTTTTTTCCAGCATTAGTAATTGAAGAGTGGTGACAACAACAATGGGCCATTGATGTCTTCATTATCACCACTGCTAGGAGTTTAAGCTTTTGGTTGGGTTTTTTTTTAGCAACAAATTGGTCAAAGCCCCATCTTTTTACCTCCCCTTCATCATCTTTGTCATCTCCATGGTTGTAGGTGTCACACAAAAATAGTAGTGTGAAAAGGGGTAAAGTGTGAATGAACTACAATGAATAGGAGCTCAATGACACGATCATTGTTCAAATTCAAGCTTGTCCAAACCTGAAAGGCTTAACAAATATTGATAAATTTGCTCCAAAAAAATGTTGGAAAAGCAAAATTCAAGCAGGAGGGGGGGGCGCGGTGGGGTGGGGGGAGGTATGAACCTAATGGACATGTTCAATGTTAATCCAAACTTAATTTATCCATTCAAAAATGGTTAATTGCATTGTTCATTGCCAAAATACCAAGCATAACTTTTTATTAATGAACAACCCAATGGAAGTGAAACTTTTCATTAACAATTAGTGGAGGGGATATGTCTGTTGGCGAACAACCCAATGGAGTTGGAACTATTCTTTGGCTAATAGCCAAATGGAGGTGGAGTTGTTTGTTCATGAACAATGAAGTGTGATGATGGTTTGGTTTTGAACATCATAGCAAAATCAAAATTGTTGGTCAGCTTTAAATGGTGTTTTTTTATGACCTACTAAAATTTTAGCAATTTGGAGTTATTCATTAGTGAACAATTGAGTGTGTTCTTATGGCAACTTGCTAAAAGTCTATCAAATTTTGAATTATTTGTTAACAAACAACATAGTGAGTTGTTCTAATTGTTTGTCAATGGAAAATTTGGAGCTATTTATTAGTGAATAATGGGACATGTTGTTTGGCAATCTATTAGAACACTATATAGTTGCCATTTAATCACATTTTTTTTTGCTAATAATTAAATTTTTAAAAAAATTATGTCATTGAATCCTTGGAGAAAAGATCATTTATATATGTAAAAAATTTCAATATTTATGGAGATAATTTTTTAAAGACAAAATTTATAGAAAATTTCTAGAGAACATGGAAGGTGTTGTTTGTGGGGATGGTTTTTAGCCAACTTTTGCATTTTTTATAATTTTGTTAATAAACACCCATTCCTATGACTTATAGATGATGAGGTGTTATGCCATCAACAAACATGGAAAATTTTGAATTTATGTTGTAATTTTGAAACAAAAATTACAAGAGTGGGGATTGTGTTATATGAAAAAATTCATTCCCATTATGTTGTTAAGTTACATTTATTTCCTATCAATTATGTTGGTTGGGCAGTCATTTACTTTCAAGGGTAAAGGGGTTTATCAAATTATGTATCATTGGATGACACCCTAGAGCAAGCACACGATCTTGGGTTGATATCTAAAAAACATGTGCATATTTCATAATGGTGAACCCAAGGTGAAAGGTTATGAGCCATCACATGCATGTTAATTCCCATATTGAACCTTGAGGTTGTAATTAGTGTGGTTAATGGCTAAGCATGGGACAAGCTTAAGGTGAATGCATGCTACGATGTAGAAAAAAATTGTTACAATTTGACAATTTTCAATATTATGAAACTTTGATATATCATGGTGGATGTTTGGAAAATATTTTGTAACAAAAATTTTCAATTAATGGTGGTTACATCCCAATACATCATCCTATAATGAAATTAGAACAAATATGGACAAATTAGTTCTTAATTGGAATACATTTTCACATTGCAAGAGCCTTGTCACAATGTTATAATTACAAAAAAAATGACTATGAAAGACTATATTTAATGGTAGTCTATCCATGAAAATTTTCACATGTAAAAAAAAACCATGAAGAAGAATCTATTTCACGAAAATTCTCAATTTTTTTCAATTGCAAAGTTCATATAATTTTCTAAAAATATTTGTTATTACATTGTGTTATAATAGTGATGAAGATTTTGATCTTTTCAAGTTGTAAAATGTTCTTCCATTGAAGATGTAGATGGGTTAAGTGTTATTTTTTCCGTTTTACATAAAAAGAATGGATTCTCAAAATTAATAAAAAATGGTAATTTGTTCTTAAATAAGGGTTCTAAATCAATGTTTATAAAATTATTAGTGTACTTTTACACAATGATACAACAACGAATCAATTGCATATTGATGGGTCTAATACTTTATTTTTATGTTTGAAACTCATATTAACTACATGTGATTTCTAGAAAATTTCAAAGTGAGTGAAATCTTACATGTTGTTACTTTTTATACTATATGTAGTCCCAATTTTCCCTAAAATTGTCTGCACCGTACCATGCATCTACCCCTTACCCACCAATTTTGATCATTATGTACGTATTATTTAACTCCTAATCTACCTAGGCATCATGATTAGGGTTTAACAATTATAATGTTAATGTAGATATTTTGGATTTGATCACCAATTATCCCATTGATTGTTTGTGGTGATGAAATTGTATTGATGGTCGATAGTTAGACCACATCTATTGTGTTCACAATGTGCCTAAATTTTGTTACCCTTATGAAATGTTTTTGTGATGCATGTGCCCTTTTAAATCAAGGTTAGGTTAAGCCTTGAAATTCAACATCCTAGTTTAAAATTAGGGTTTGGTTACCTTGGACTTACAATTAAGCATGGAGGTGACATAAGATTCCATAACAGAAGATATTTTGATGGGTACTAGTAGTGGTGAGGTTCAAATCACCCGCATTGCCATCATATTGGGGGGGGGGGGATTGTCAAACTCAAAAACAAAGTTCAGTATTAAGTTACATTGATATTATGGGACATGGAAAACATTTATGGGGCCACCAAAAGTCCTTTTTGGTATTTGAAGGTGGTTGGCACCATCACATTTGATAGTTAGTGTGATATGCAATAAGTCATGTGCATTCCCCAACTATTCACACCTTTCATGGCATGGAAAGTTTGTTCCAACATTTAGAAGGGACATTGATAAATGATTATTATGAATTCATGCATACCCATGGGAGGTTACAAAATTAAATGGACCAATTCCAAGGTAAAAAAAAAGTTGTTTTCATCTTGAAAAAGGAAAACCTAAACCTAATCCACAAATTGTTAATAAATGGATTCATTTAATTTCACCTATTTTTATTTTAATGAATAAACTATTTGTAGCTTGTTAAAATATTATAAACCTTAATGAACGTGTAGTCCTTATCCAAAAACATGACTCAAAAACACGTGGAGGACGTTATACACCCCCATATGAATTATGTGGGTGTCAACAAATGTGACCCGCCTAGCCCACTAATAGTGGACTCATCACCTTAATTGGCAAAGCATTTTTTAGATCCACATTTCCACATCCCCAATTAAATCCCTCTATAGTGGAAGATGGCAATTTTGCTTCACAACCCAATATTTCTTCCATTGTTATTTGCATTTTGTTACATCCTCCTTGTGATAATAGGTTCTAAAAATTTGAAATGGTGTAGGACGTGACCATAGGATGTAGTGTGAACATGTACACAAAATCTATTAGGGATTTGCTCTTTGATTTAGATTCCTATGTGCATGAGTTTGGTAAGTTCAAAGATTTAGTCAATAGAAAACATTTCCTCCCCAATTATATGGTTATGTTTCACAACAATGTGAGAACATTCCATTGACAACTAGTTTATTTATAATACAAATTATGGTTTAAAACCTTCACAATTTGAACTTTTGGAGATATGGTACATTTGAACTTTTGGAGAACACATTATGAAAAAGGTGTGTTAGTTTTTTTTCCTAATCCTTTTAAGGAACATTTTTTTTTAATGTTCAAGACATTAGTAAAGGCCAATAATGTTTAGTATCTTCACTCAAAATTTACATGTAAGACCACCTCCATTGAAAAAGAGAATTGTGATGGTCTAGAGTTCTTAAATGACTCCAATTTAACAATTTGGCACCTTCAATCTTAGTTCCATTTCAACTAGTGAAATGGTTATAATTCTATAATGACATAAGAACTATTGAACCATACATTATAAATTTTCTTTCCTTTGTAGATTTTCTTTTGTCATTTAATGTGGTGGGGCATCTAGTCGCCATGTGAACAGAACTTGTAAGGTCATATGAAGTTATGAGCAAAATGTGAGCACTTTGGGTGAGTCGCATATAACACTAACCTTGCATTGGACAATAACATGTTTCATTCATTGATGTACCAATCAAGAGGAAAACTTGAAACCTAATTGGAAAGTCAAATGAATTCAAATATTTTTAAGAACTTGTAATTGATTAATTAGGTTTCATCCCCATCTTCACAAACTCGATGTTTTGCATTAATAACCATTGAAAACATGGAGATTCATCAAATGAATGTTAAAATTACATTTTTCAATGGTGACCTTTAAAAGGAAATCTATATGAGGCAACCCTAAGGATTCACACAAGGAGGCAAATATATTATGTGTAAGCTTCACAAGTCATTATATGGCTTGAAAAAATCCCCAAGAACTTGGAACCGAACGTTAGATGCATTCTTGAAAAAATCAAGTTTGTGAGGAGTGATGTGAACTTTAACATCTGTGTCATTCAAGTGGGGGATGTCAAGTTTTTCATTATTGTCTACTTCAACAATCTTATCTTGGTGTACAATATAAGGACAAACTTTTGCAAGTGAAGGAAGAACTTTTTCGAAAATTTGAAATGAAATATTTTGGCGATTTACATTTCTTCTTGGGCATGGAAGTGGAAAGGGATCATGAACAACATCTTTTTAACATCAACCAAATTGGAAATCTCAAGGAGATTTTTAAGTGCTTTCACATGGAGGATTACAAAGCCATCGAAATGCCAGTTGACCTTAAAATAAAGTTGAAAAAAAATATTAACAAAGATGTTGAGATGGTCACGGTTCCTTATCAACAAATTATTGGATCTTTTATGTATGTCATGTTGTGTATTCAGCTGGATTTGGCATACCCAATAAATGTGGTGAATCAACACATGGCCAATCCAAGTTTATAACATTGGATTATAATCAAATGCATTTTTTAATACTTGTAAAACACCTTGCAATTCAAATTATGATTATGAAGATTACCACCTTAAGAGATGGTTAGATATTGTGATGTGGATTGGGCTGGTGACCTTGAGGATAAGAAATCCACCATGGGGTTTATATTCACGATGGGAGGTGGAGCCATTTCTTAGACCAACAAATGATAACCCACAATCGATTTGTCAACAATGGAAACTAAATACATGGCAAACATGTAAGTTACCAATGACATCACATGGATGACAAAACTCGTGAAGGAATTAAAGTACATGAAAGAGAAGAAAGTAATGATGATTTGATGTGACAATTAATGTCAATATCATTGATGAAGAATCCCACCCAACACTATTACAATTCATGGTTTTTTTTAAAGGTTCAAATTGACTAACTTGTCATTTTGATTAATGGGCATGTACGTTTTGAATAAAGGGCATGTTGTACTACTATAATTCGTGGTTTTTTCGACTAGGTTTTTTAATAAACAAATACCGAAAAATAAAAAGCGTAAAAAAAACCACCTTATCAATATGGACAAGTTGTTTTGGCCATGTTCTACGTGACTAGGTAGTCAAATTGGACCTTGTCATTTTGACTGGCAAAATGAATAACAAAATGACTAACTATTTGATTGGTAGATAATGGACCATTTGATTGGGTAAATTTTATACCTAAATTATTATTTTTTTGGATTTTTTAAAAAAATTAATAGATAGGTAGGTAGGTAGGTAGGTAATAAATAGGTTTAGGTAGGTTGAAAAAGACACTTAATTAGTAGGGAGGTGCTAACCTAGCCTAGCCTATCTAACCTATGTAACTTAACTTCACTGAACTACCTTAACTTTCTAATCATCCACATAGGTTGTAAGTACAAATAATTAAACTACAAACCTTCACAATGGTAAATTAAGTGCTTACCAATGGACTACACCATCAAAGGTGTTTAAATTTTAACAAGTTTTTTATTTCACATGTTTATTTCACATCATTAAACATAATGGTTAAACTTAGGTGACAATTAATGATTAAATTCAATGATTTAAAATAATGGTTAAACTCAACAACTTAAACTAATAGCTAAACTTAGTGGCTAAACCCAACAACTTCAATTGATGGCTAAACTCAACAACTTAAATTAATGGTTAAATTTAGCGACTTAAATTAATGGTTAAACCTAGTGGCTAAATTCAACGATTAATGGCAAAACCTAATGGCTAAAATCAACAATTTAAAATAATGGTTAAACTCAACGACTTAAACCTAATATATACTTTAATACATACAATTTAGATGTTTTGTGTAATGACCTTTGACTATGGAAACAAGACATAATGAAAACAAACAATGTGTTAATCTTCCACAAGGTGCATTTTACACCAATAATAAGTCTTGTTTTGTGATGCATACTATTAACAACATGGCAAAAACTTTTGTGAAAATAGGCAGTGGAAAAAATGGTAAGATGTTGAAATCCAAAACTAAATGTAGTACTTCAACTTGTTTATAAAAGCAATATCAAAGTTTGTAAATATGTGTGTAGTATTTCAAATTATACATGAAGCATCAATGCTTGCAAATACATGTACATGATATTGCAAAAAGAAATTTCATAGTCCTATGACATTGTAGAGAAAACCCCATACAATTGCATGACATACAATTCTTAAATTATTTAGTACCCTTAAGCTTGTTGTTGAAGAATGTGTTCAAAATGTGTTGGAAATGTGTGACTATTTTTGTATTTCAATGCAAGTCTCCATGTTGATTAGAATCTAACCAAAACACTTCTATGAAAACTAGCTGACATGGTTTGTGGTATTTGTTTGATCCTAGCACAAAAGCAAGAATAGCCACATGAAAAAATATTAACATTGTAATGTGTCTACCAAAGTGGAATATCCCATCAATTTCATTACAACTTAATGACTTGTTACATAAAAAATGAATGAACTTCAATTGATTATTGTCATTTGAAGGAGAAGATAAATACTTATTCCTATATTAACCATTGCAAAATTTTGCTTTTGAAACTATGAATTAAAAACCTTGATTTTGGGAAAGAAGAGAACTTGTTCTTTAGTCACATAAAAGACTTGATTCTCAAAGTATGTTTCTTGTTTTGAACTTTTGTCAATCTTGTAGACACAAAACAATTTTGCTTACTTAAGATTCACTTGACAATGATGATCAATCCTCCAATAATATGTTCCATGCTTGCCTATTGCTTAATGAGACATATTTGATGTTCTCAAATAATAGTAGCTCATGTGAACATTGCTATTCAAAAGATCTTTAATTCATTTTCATTTGAAAAATGTTAATCTAAAGGATTGGAACCATTCAAGACCAAGAAATACAATTTGATACAAGCTCAATGAACCTAGGTAAAAGAAAAATGAAGAAAAAAGGTTGAAGAATAGAACTTGGCAATGAAATTGACAAATCTAATATTTGAAGCAATTCATCCCAAGAGTGGATGTAATATCATGAAATACACCAATTCAAAATGCATATATAATGAAATTGTCCAAACAACCAAGGAAAATATTAGGATTTGAGTAATGTATGGGGTTTGACTTCAAGTTCTAAATGTATGTGGTTCATAAAATGTCATTGTTGTGAAAGCCAATTACTCAAATTTAGTATGCAATCCTCTCTTGAATACAAATTATCATAGTTGTAAACATAACTTGTCCATGGTTTATGAATAATGCCGGAATAAAATCAAACACAGCCACACAAATGAGAAATAAAAGTCCATGATGAGAAAACAGGGAAAAAAATTGTTTTGCATATGAATAAAAAAAGTAACCAATGTGAGCAAAGAGAAGCATCTTGCATGTGAAAAAAAGCCTATGAGTGAAAACACAAAAACCAAGCACAACCCATGTATGGGTTTGTGGAAGCCTAGACCTGGAGAATGCTCCCCCCAACCCTAAACCCAATGGTCATGCTTTACAAGAGTTCTAGGAATGAGTTTTAGGATTGTAGAACCCATGAATTTGTGGAATCACCCATACCAAGAGTTTGGATAACATACTTTGAAAGTAATGAATGAGCCTTGATAGGGCAAATGATTGGATCGTTACATGAGAAGGCAAAGGTTCCACCACCACTATGACTACTTACATTTGGATTCCTACCCATAACAATCTGATGAGGTCAAAATGATTTCCTAACTTGAAAGCAAACTTGGGCATTTAAGACTACTAGTCGTGAGAGCCAATAGTGAATACACACCCACATGAATCTCCATCTCCTCAACCCAACCCACCTTAACAACCTACTAAAATCATAATAGCACTTGGAAAGAGGGTTTACATGATAGGTTACCCAGGTGGAACCTTGGTGACTCAGTTGTGGATCACAACCACAACTGAGTCACAATGGGTTTCCTATAGAAGGCCAGATCTTCCAAACCATGGTGCTTCATGCCATGCCCTTGATACCTTTGAAAAGCTCTGAATGAGTAGGGGTGCACCCACTTGGTTTGGGACTGCTTGGAGCTATGGTGTGGAAGCTATTGATTATTGAACCATTCTCTCAATGAAAATGAAATAAAATCAAAACTGAAAATTTTTATTTAAAGTTCGGGGCATTCTTGGTGTTGTTGGAAAGCCCCTCAGTGACTCAAATTTAATAGAGTTTATTTCACAATTTTCAGAGCTCAGGTGTGGAAGATATCATTTTTGAGCGGATTTTGTTGCTGGAAATTCAAACAAATTACCAAAAAATGGGTTTGGGAGGAAAAATCAGTTGAGGCCTCAATGTGTTCACATTGCCCAATTTACAAATTTTCAATTCTGAAAATGTGAAAAAAAATAAAGAATGTGTTCACACTTGGGCCAACAGCACAGGCTACACTAATTTATATTATATCAATCAGGTTAGTGCATGCAGTTTAATCCCAATCCAATACAGAATGGTATATAACAGGAACCAAGTATTCATCTAAATGGAGGCCTTTTGCATCCATATCAAGACATCCATCTGATGAATTCAGTCCAGTAAGAGAGAAAAAAAGTTCTCCATCTCTTATGTTTAAAAATATTTTATATGATTGTGGACCTGTAAATGATGTTTTACAATTGTTGCTAAGCATTGTGGATGGGTGTTCCATTTTGCAAAACACCCATTACAAGGGTTTAGGTTTAGGGTTTAGGGTTTTACATATGGCAGGCTCCCTTGTGCATGGGGCAAATTTCATCTCGAAATCAAAATTTCTATACACAGGGAAGGGCCTGCAATATAGTATCAACTCATCCTTTAGAGCATCTCCAGGGGTGCTCAGTATGCGATCCTGCACATTGAATTTAGATGAAGAAATGTAATAAAATATGTCGGTTTTGGCTCAACATAATTGCATACTTTTCTGTGGCTGCTAAATGGCGCAGCATCTCGGTGCACTTGCAGAAAAGAGTGTAATAAATATGATCTAACTGGTTCTCAGTATCCCTGATTGGCGCATCATACTGATCGGTCCAGGTGGTTTGCTATTACTAGTCCAACACCTATTTGCTGTCCCAGTTTCAGTTTTACTGGTGGGGTTGCAAACAGAGTAGATAAGTAAACTGGGATGTGAAAAATACATTTTCAGGGTCCTATACTGAGCATCGCTAGATGTGCTCTTATTTGTTATAGAGGTCCTGCTCTCAAGGCTTTACCCTACACACAAAAGCTTTCTTATATGTTAAGACTTAAGTTGTTAAACATTTTAACTTTGAATTCCAAAAGTTGAGTTGAATCTACAAATTATCAAAAAAGCCCTTTGCTTCCAAGCCTTCACAACAAATTCAAATTTGGATCTTACACCAAATTTGTTGCTGAGATTTCATGAGGGTATGAAGTGTAGGTGGGGGTTTCAACAACTCCCCCACAAACTGATATATTCCCAGTTCTTTAACAAATAATCTAGTTTTATTAAAAAGCCACCAGAATGGTTCATTAGCTTAAAAGCCTGAAATGTGGTAAATTAGTGGCTTTTCTGGGTTTTGAACATATGTACCGGGAACCACATATTTACCATAGTACCCTGGCAGCGTGAAACACTGATCATATTATTTGTAGAATTGTTAAAATTTTCAAATAATAACTTTTTTAAAGAACAAAAGTTTGTGAAGTAAAATAGAGAATCTATTAAAACTCTATTACACATTTATTTATTAGTTCACTCAAGATGGCTAAAAACAAAAATTCAAACAACCAAATCCAGCAATTTCATTGGCCATAACATTTTTTTCTTCACACCTACACGCAAGCCTACTTAATACCCTCTACATATGATAAGTACACTAATATTAGAGCATCTCCAGCAGTGCTCAGTATATGATCTGCACAGTAAAAATTAGTTGAAGAAAACTCAAAATATACCGGTTTGGCTCAGGAAAATGGTTTTGGCTCAGCATAATAAATCCAGACATTCCCGTGGCTGCTGCAAGGCGCAGCAACATTGTGCACCTGCAGAAAAGAGTGCAATAAATATATGATCCCACACTGCAGCTCCGTGTTTCTGATTGGCCCATCATACTGATTCGTCCAGGTGGTTTGCTATTAGTAGTTCCCCACCCACCTGTTCGCTATCCCTGTTTCAATTTTACGGATGGGGCTGAAAATAAAAAGTAGATAACTAAACTTGGATGTGAAAAATATTTTTGCACAATCACATTACTGAGCACCACTGGAGATGCTCTAATATTACAACCCTTGTCTGTATACCCTACTCTTGTCCGTATAGTATACAGATAAGGGTTAAAAAGGTTGGGGTAAGGTTGTGTCTCTAGAGTGAATTCCAACGTACATATAATTTTTAATACGTACAAATTTAAAAATACATACGTAACGGTAGCCTCGGAAAAAGAAATGATTAATTCAAAGGAATAGAACACAAACCGAGCGAGCATCATCGTCTGTTACGTATCCCACGTACGGCGCAGATCCAGCCACGCGCGTTGATAGGGACCGCCAGCGGGTTGTGTGGGTAAGTAGTTACAGCGGGTACTTGTAGGGACCTAGGTAGGTACCTACTCGGGGGGGGGTCGTTGTCGCGCTTCTTCGGATCTCTCTGGCTCTTTAGTGCGCCGTTGCGCGCGCACTCGATCCATCTCTCTCTCTCTCTTTGTGTCTCCGTGTCTCTGTCTCGATCGATTTTTCTCGCATTGGCGTTGTGATCGGCAACCTAAGAAGTGGAGCTGCGTGGTAAGCAAGTTAGGGCGTTGTTGTAGTTTTGAGAGCAGGAACATTCGTATTGTGTTTGGTGCTTTGTGGCTTCTGTTTTATGTTGTTTCTGTATTGGTTCTATTGTTTGTATTATTGTGTTATTGATCGTTGCAAATCATTTTTGGAATTTGCTTTTGTTTGTTGTTGTGCCCTTGTTGGAAACGGACGGATGCAGGCTCTAATTTTGTTGTAATGTCGTCCAAATTTGTTTTTTCTTTGTTTGGATTTTGCAGCGGTACCGACTGATTTTGTTTAGTGAGGAGGCTACTGATTCGGGGATGTTGTTTTCTTCTTCGTTGGAGGTTGTCGTTGTTGCAGATTTGCTGCAGGAGTCCTTCTGGTTTCTTTCTGGAAAACCATCGCGGTTTTGTTTTCTTTCGTGGAACTGCTTCTGAGCACAGCATTCTGTTCGTCCTAGTCACAGGAAGCGTACATTTCTGCGTGGAGGTTATTGAACAGGTGCATACTTATGTGCTTCCTTTTTGGCTTCATTCTCCTTTCTTCCCTTTGCATCAGGCATGTGACCTCTTTCATTTTCCTCTCTAGCTGTATTGTGCTACACATTGTAACGACAGAAGACTATTGTTTGTAGTCTGTATTATCAGCGAGAGACTGCCTTCTGTGTGTAATTGTCGAGTGTCACTGCAACTTAGGTGGATACTGACTGCATTGACAGCGGTGGAGTAGGAAGAGCAATGGCGGAGAAGATTGTGGAGAAGTCTGGCATCTTGGAGAGAAAGGCTATCATCAAGAATGCTGACATGACCGAAGACATGCAACAGGATGCCATTGAATGTGCTACTGCGGTATGTGTACTGTATCCCCTTGAAACTTCTACTAGTTCCTAGATGGTAAGAGTGCAGAGAGGCATCAACAACTGGATTTTGTGTGCATTAGACAAAAGTATCTGCTTGCAATAGCTCGTTAGCTCTAAGATCCTACTCCACAACAGACTACAAGGGAACTTGAAGAAGAAAATTGTGAGTGTAGAGGAACCCCACATCATGGTGGCCTATACCTTAACCCAAAGTTTTGGGATTTTGTAGCATCTAGTGCTGTGTTACGTCACTTTCTGATCCAACTGTGGCCACTCAAATTCTCTTTCAGAGCCTGTCCTTGCCAATTTCAACATGACTTGGACACCCACCATAAGCAATTTGGAGAAATACTCTACAGATGTTCTCCTAAATGCTGGACTACTATGCCCCATGCTGGGTAGACTTTTTTGTGTATATAATTTTCATTGCATACTCCCACTAGTCTCTCCAACGGTAATTTACATGTAAAGTTGGAGACACCCATGTTGTTAGACTTTTGCTTCTCCTTTCTGTGGTTCTTTTTGTTCAGGAAATAATGTCCCTTTTAGGTCTTCCTGATTGCAAGTCATAACCTAACTGATTGTTTGCTGGGCTGCACTTAGCTTTATATCTCTTCTGTTAAATGCCTCTAGCTTTAGATATGGATATTGCTGAATATATGACCCTGTTCTGCAGAATTAATTGTATTAAGACAGTGTTTGGTATCTTCCCATAGGTTTGTGCACAACTTTCCACATTTGACCTGTAATTAGAAGGCCTGCAACCGTAGAATGGGACATATTGGATCTACTGATGTCATTCCCTGCAAACAGTGGGTGTGTTGACCCACAGGCTGCTAATATTCCTGTAGCTTTTCTGATTTTGCAACACTGCAGAGTTGTATAAGGCTAAAAGTGCATCAAGGTGCTCCTTATATGGTCAGAGGGAGTGAGATTTCTTGTGACTTGCCTCTTCATGATAGGCAATACTGCAGTCAATACTACAGTCATGACTCCACAAGGAAAGTCTGTTGGTTTCACCTGCCACCCACCCTAGGCTTGCATTTATCCACAGATCTGATACAAGTAATGGTCCATGCCCTTGTGTTAACTGAGGATCCATCAACAGCTAGGAAGCGGGGACAAGAGCAAGGTCATTCTTAGTTGACTGCTCTGGAAGGAAAACTCCTTCCCTTTTGGAGGTAGTTTGCAACTGTAGAAAATATGGTCAGTCGGAAGTAGATTGGGAGGAAAAGGCTTGGGTGAATTTAGCCCATCCTGTCTTTAGGTGTGTCTTCTGTCTAGAATAACCCCTTGCTACATGATCCTGAACACTGATGCTGTGAGTGGGATTTATTGTGTGAAGGCACTGGACAAGTACAATGTGGAGAAAGATATAGCAGCCTACATCAAGAAAGAGTTTGATAAGAAGTACAATCCAACATGGCACTGCATTGTTGGTCGGAACTTTGGTATGAGCTGCTTTCCTTGTTCAATAGTCTGTGTTAGAGGGTTTTTACACTATGGTGGCAGTTCATCAAGTGTTCTGGCTTCTCCTCTGAAACTGATGTTTTAGGGTCTTTCATTGTTTCTATATTGTCCACAACTCAGACTGGGGTTGAAGAGAATTTCAAGGTCTTGTTGGGTTGTCTCTCCCATGTTAGCTGGTTAAGGATGGGAAGTAGGGATTCTAAGGGAGCAAGTTCTCACAGTTTGATCCCAAGGTCAGTTTAGTTGAAGGCAGGTTTCATTCCTAAAATCTCTTTTCCAGTGAGCAACTAAGGAATTTTTTCTGAAAATGAAGGATACCAAACAAAAATATTCTATCCTCTCATCTTTTCAATTTAGTTCAGTCCTGCTGTATTCCATTACTGCCTCCTCTGAACACCCACTGTGGACTTTGTGACAGGTTCATATGTCACACATGAAACAAAGCATTTTGTCTACTTCTATCTAGGCCAGGTTGCAGTTCTTCTTTTTAAGTCTGGCTAGAGAGAGAACCACAACAGGCTCCTTTCATAGGGGGTCTTTCCAGCATATGGAGTTTATCAACTGGAAAACCTGGAAACCTGTGGCACGTACAACAGCTCTTGCAGATGCTTTCCCCACAGCAACATTGGACATTGGAATGAGATCCTCTCTCTGCCTGCTCTCTTTTCTCTTGTACTTTTTGGAGGCTCATAATCTGCCAACCAGATGCATGGTTTTTATGTAAGGGTCAGGGATTAGGAGGGTGACCCTGGTCCACTGGCCTAAGAAATGGCAGTAATTCTACAGCCAGCCACAGGGATGTTGGGGGGGGGGAGAAGGGTTGTTTCTTATTGTTCATGATGTAACATTAATTCTTTGGATATGAGTGCTTTAACCTGATTGTATGTGTTGCTTTCTTCAATTCAGTGAGGGACATAAGTTGCTAATATTGGAACCACTCCACTCATAACAGGTTGTAGGAAAGCTCTGGTAGTAGTGTCTTCAGAAAGCTGTGTAGGGAATGATCAACCCTAAACCCTATATAGTATCCATCTACATGCATCTACTTCTCTAGTAGCCACCTATTGTCCTACCTACCTACTTATGAACCTACCGGCCTTTCTGTTACAGGATAGTTTACACAATTGGCCCAAGTAATCAGGACCATGATGATAGGACTCAATTGTGAAAACAATATTTAAAAATTATAATTGAAACTTTCAGTGATAAAAAGTTACTCGAAATTCAATATCTCCACCAACCTTACTACTTTAGTAGGTCTATAAATTATGGAATAACCTTCAAAAATTCTCATGCGCAAAAGCTACTTTTCAGTAGTAAGAAAAGCGTGCCCCAAATTCCAATATTTCCTAAAATACTAAATTTTGATTTTGTTTGAATCTCCTTTGACAAATTTGTTTAATATTCAAATAATTCTAGCACTGTAGATCCAAAGTCCAACCACCTTGGTACACCACCCTACTACTTATTGAGATCTTTCCAGCCGAACTAAGAGCATGGCAGAGGGCATTGTGGTTTGGGAGTTCTCAGCATGACAAAGACATCAAACAAACAACCTTCGTTAATAGATAGATAGATATGGCTGTAACAAGTTCAATGGTCTCTACACTTTTTGGTAATTATTCTTTGGAGGCCTGCTCCAGATCACTATGTGAAAAAAACTGCACATCCATTTGAAAAAATGTCATGACTTTTTTCTCTGAGGGCAAATTCTTGCCCAGAACATTTTTTCACACATCAATTACCCTAAGCTCAGATGGCACTCAAACCCATATGAAAACTGCACAAATACTTGGACAACATCACAACTCCTGACAGTGTTGTTAAACTTCACTACTGCTCACTGCCAAGTTGCAAAACCTATAGAGCTGCTCCAGCAGAACCACACTCAACTGGAAGCAGGGTGAGAAACCACTATTTACTCTAGTGGATCTTGCATTGACCAGCAAATCTTGACCTCTTAAGCAGGTGTCACAGCAGACATTAGGAACCTCAGTTCTTTTTAGTGGCTCTTGCTGTAGCAGATTTTGCCAACACTTGGCGGCGCTCCTTTTGTTCTTGCAGAGCCTTTGCTTTAAGAAACAATGCATTTCTCTTGTGGCGTGAATTTGAACTTCTCCGTCTGCACACAACAACAATTCACTGCCTCATAATATTCCAGTCCTTAAACCAATTCAGGAAGGTTCTCAGTTGTGATTGTGCAGACACAATCTGAAAACAGACTGCTCTGATAATGTGGATGCAGAAAAGATAACTGCAATCAACACTCTCTGATGCATCTGCAATACCAAGTGAAAGCTGCAAAAAGTTTGTCCCACTATCCAAAACATAGAGAGAATCTCTTGGTGCAGGTAGGACACTCAGATGCTGCATTGCTTCACATCACTCTTATTTAGTAAGATTTGTCTACTCTTAACTTTGAGGATAAGGCCACTTGGAGTTCTCAACTTCTTAATCATGCCTGCCCACTCAAGCAGGACCATTGACGCAAGGCATTTCATTTTTTTTGAGTGAGATAGAGATGAACCTGAGGAATACAGCTCCAGCTGTCAAGACAAAACCACCAATTGCCCATAGCACCATCTCAGGAACTTCAAGGTGCTCTATCCAGTCATTCAGCATGTTCAGGAGTGAGTTGCTGGGACGGTCCTTATCAATCCCTCTCCTGGATGCAGGTTTGGCATCAGTCAGTGCTGTCAAAGACTCTGGCTTACCATCATAACACAGTAATTGTGCTCTACTTCCAATCCTTGTGTCCAAGCCCTCCAAACGGAACCCTGTCAGGATGCAGAAGTCTGTGCTGTTGGATGCCCATTCCCTTGCCCGTGCACACACAGTATCACGACCTCCACATGGCACAAGATTCTGTTCCCTCCATTCCCCCCCTTCCACTCGTTATGCTCTCTTCATAGTGCAATGACCATGATATAAAAGATGCTTTTCTTCCTTTCTCTGACTTACTGGTTCTTTGGGTGCACATGATGTCTTTAATCACACAGTGCACCCAGGTTCATAAAATCTTTAGACACTGTGTCAAGCAAACTGTCCATAGGGACAGTTCACCAAAGAGGTGATAAAGATACAGTGCCAGAATTAATGCAGGGTTTGAGGGCAAGGAAGATCTGAAGTACCTGATGGATGGGATCTGCCGAGAAATAAGCATCAGAACAGGCAGCAAACAAGGAGTCACACAAGGAAGCACAGAGAAGAGGAGGTCCAGGTGACACCCCAATGTGTGGGTCACAAATAGAGCACTCTAAGACCTCCCACAGTGCCAGGCACTCAGGGCTGGCCTCGCCACCTGTGGCCAGTCTTGCTAGTAATGCCAAAGCAGCATTCGTCTGGAGAGAACTGCAGCATGTTTGCTTCCGGTAAAATCTACAGAGTGTCAAATCTTCAGAACCTTTATACACCTTTCTTGGAGGGTGGCCCTCAAGTTGAAAACGGGGAAAGCGGCTACCTTGTGAAACACAAGTGCCCCTCTCCTGCCCTGCACACATTTCAGCTCGGACTCATGATGTCATTTCTCTGTAACATATCAGAGCACCAGGTCATATTTTAAGAACAATCACGCTTGCCATAGACACCTCTCTGTTGCACTTCTGGTGTAGTTTTCACCACCGCAAAGATGTCAGGTAGAGTTTTCTCAAACTCTACAACATTGTAAATCCTCCACAGATCCCTTCATTGTCCAAGAACAGCACAAAACTTCACAACCTTCTATAGCAATACAAATCTACCCCCATGACCCTGATGAATGCTGCTTAATACAGAAGGACCACATGCACATTTCTCTACTCCATATGTATGAGCTTGCAGAGAAAACTCCACGACAACACTTTGAAGGCAGCCATCAGTTCCAACAAAACCAAAACAGATACAACAAGAAGAGCATCAGTTCCAACAGACCCAAAACTGATATGACATAAAGAGAGTTTCTGTTGCATTTCCAGAAGCAATGGGAAGACTCAGTCGTAATGATGCTCAAGATGTAGCTAATATAAGAAGTCAATAGCATCCTCATTCAAGCTGCAGTAAGCTCATGAGGGTAATCTTCATTTTTCATTTTAGCTTGCTCCCTGTACAAGCAAAAATCTTGACCTAAGGCATTCTTCTCTCTAATCCACTGAGGAGTTTCACCATTGATTAGTTAGAAAACCTTTCGAAGACATACTTTCTTCCTCCTCCTCCATTTAGTCTCCAGAATGTTCCCGCACATGCGATCCTTGGATTGATTGAAATCACATGGAATTGATCTGCAAACTGCAGACAACATGCAAGGGTTCTGAACCCTTGGTGGAGGGTTCCAAACCCTTGGTGGATACTACAATTTAGCTTGGATACACGTAATTTTTCTGGAGCGAATTGAGTCCAGAACATGAGCTAATCTGTGCAAAACAAAGAGACAACAATATCTGTTTCAAAGCCAGAGATTGTTGGAGCAAGCGATTTGTTTTTTTTCTCCCCCTTGTCGAACGAAGCCATCATCACTTTGCTCGAAAATACAGGCAGCAGTGTTGTAGCAGATTCACCTTGCATGAAGAACGTGTCCTCGCAATATGAACGTGTGTCCTGGCTCTTGCTGAAAGAAAACCCTAATCCAAGCTTGGCAATGAAGTATATAGAGAGATGGTGCAAAACACAGAGATCTGCAAAACAGCAAAGGGAAGAGCGTTGACCTGCAGAGGTGGCGGCGACGACAACCACGTAGAAACAATAAGAGAGGAGAGACGAAGCAAGTGCGAGGGAGAAGAGTGGACGGGACGGCGGCAGTCCTGGTCGGGATACTAGCGTCGTCATCGCTACCACTGTCAAGAAGGCACCAACAAGAGCAACTCCTTCGAGTTGCGACTGCTATTATCGCTTGCTGCTGCTGCTATATCCCAAATTCGGCAACAATGAAACCATCCTAAATACTTACACCGTTGTAAAGATGGGGCAGAGAAACAAGTGAGAAACAACAAACAACAAACAATACTCCAAATCTTCTCCGAATGGACCGCTTCAAAACATACACGGAAAGATGGTACCGACTCCACTGGACGGACAATGAGAAGGAGCTCGATCGCTCGTTGGTGATTGACTGCGGAATCGACGGGAGACCTCGAGTGTTTGAAAGCGCTGAAAACTCTAGCGTCGTCGTCAATGATACAACACCGTTTGACAAATGCCAAAACCTCCTTCGTAATAGAAGAAGAAGAAGATTGCCGAAATTTCTCAGTGTAAACTAGAGAGAGATGCCTGTAGAGGATTTGCTGCTGTTGCAAGCGATGCTCTCTTCATTGGAGAATGTGCTTGGTTCCTGTTCTCTCACCTTTGGTCATCGTTGTTTGCTTACCCCAGAGTTGAAGACTGAGCAGACCATGAGACTAACACAGAACATGTTCAATTTAAATCACACCAAGGATTTGAGTTGGTAAGGGATGACAAAAGTACCAGAAGTGCTAGCTAGAAGCAGCTGATTCTCACATCTTTGCTTGATTGTGCTACCTGAAGCAGGTGTATTTTGCAAGGTCAGGGCAAGAACTTCATTGTAACATCTAGTTAGGCTGAAATTATTCACTGCTCTTCTTGTGGAGTGAAGTCTGCATTTCTTTGCAAAGTAGAATAGTCCTCCAATTTGCATCTTCTGTGGTGCTTTGAGATCAAGGTAGATCACTCTCTATGTTAGCGGTGAAGTAGGGTGACCATTGAAATTACTCTCCCAAGACCTTTGCCATAACAGCCACCTGATGCAAAAGATTCATGAGAAGACTATATGTTTCTCCTTCCAGACACATGAGCATGGCTTCTCATGAGCATTTGTCTGGAATGACATACTAGCTTCTCGAAGTTTTTCCACTATCTTCCAGCTTTCTCGTAAACTATCATCTGAAGTCACGCACATTCTCCCTTATTACTACCAGCTCAATCCACCTTGAAACTTGCCAAACAATCCAATACTAGCAGTTACCAACTTGCTCATGTAAATAAACTTACATGCCACAGGCAAGAATGCTCTCTCTATATCCAGTAGTTATCTCTCATACTAGGATACCAGGACCCTGAACTCCACTGACGACTAACCAATTATTCTGAGGTAGGCCATTTTACACCTACCGAGCAGTGGTGAAAGAATGTGGCCATATCATCTTCTTCTGAAATTTCCAAGAAAGACTATGGGATTGACCTGTGTGTCCCAATTGTTCTGGCAGCACATTTGCCAAGCAGACCTGGACCCCAAAATTCATAGCTGCAGAAAACGTCTGTCATGGAACTTCTTGGCTGATTGCAGTGTCTCATCAGGAATTATGTTAGCAATGGTGCTGCCAGGAGGTGATTGAACTGAAGTGAGGTTTCCAGAATTGGCAACTGCTGCATCCATGCTTGTTGAAGATGGTAACCCACTCACTTGTGGAGGTAGTGCCTTCACTTCTGCAGCACACCAACCCACAAAAGAATTTGATTCACAAATTTACTCCTGAATTGAGTGGTTTGAACTGGCAACTTTTCAAGGAGGACAAAATGGAGCAGAAGAAGCAGCAGACCAAAAGAACTACTCAATTTCTCCTGATTTTGAGTTGTAATTATGCTTTCTCCTGCCAGACAGACATCTTGCTGTGAGGGTTGCAATTAACCTCCAAATTGTTGATGGAAACTGATGTTCAGAAAATCATAACCCTATTGACAACTATATATCTATGGAATTGCAGAGAAAACTCCACGACAACTTGGAAGTGACTTGACAATGAGTGCAATCATAGTCTTATGAGCATCACTCACAAAGTGTGAGATCATCACCTTCATAACAAATAGCAGTGACAAGCTGCCATGACTACCCACTGACTTCATTAGCTCCCAATGGGTGGTGTAGATAAGCACATAATAATCCACCCAGAATTTGGTTCTTCTGTACAGAAGCTGTATCCTGAGTTTCTGTCCTCTGGGAGCAAGGGAAGACTCAGTCATGCCTGTTGGCTATGGCCAGAATCAAATCTCTGTGGCTCAAACTTCCTATCCTGACCCTATGGCCATTGTCTTGACTTGGACAATCACCAACAGCTCAATTGGATCAGCCATGATGCTTCTCTAACCAATGTACTTGTATGGATACTGACTAAACAAATGCTATGGCAATGCCAACAGCATTCTTAAGCCATCGACTCAAGTAGCCAGACTCTAGCACAGGACAAATGAAGAGAACCTCGGACCACAAAACCGAGGAAAGGAAGTGATATCAAGGGGTCTGAATATAACATTGCAAGTAGGACAAACTGCAAGAGTATAACAACCATACCATTGTTAATAACTGTTATGAGAATCAAATCTCCATTCTCATGATTAAGAAAGCCAGAACAAGGATAAAACTTTTCCTTGAAAGACTTCCAGATAAGGACTCAAGAATCAGGAAGAAGAAACACACAGAAGGATAGAACTAAAACCCAAAAAAAGATTAGCAATATGAACAAAAGTGACAGTCTCTCACTTGTTCAAGGACCATCAACAGTAACATGTATAATAGTGACTTATCTATCACAACCCACCCACTGGCTTCATTAGATCCCTACAGTGGGTAACCATAGCCACTAGCCTACATGCTGAGTTTCTGTCACAAGTCCAGAAGCAACAAGAAGACTCAGGCATGATATTGGCTGGCAACTAACACCAAAGAAGGGGGGGGAACCTAGGGGAAAGAAGAGGACAAAAAAGAAAAACAATACAGTACACATGACAATAAGAAGAAAAAACACAGAATAACAGACAAAAGAGAAATGAGGACCAAGTGGGTTTCAAAAGCTCCCTGATGACAAGACTCTATACAAAACCATTCAAAAGACTGCAAATGCTGAAATTCCAAAAGGAAATTTCTCTGTATTATGCAACCCTCTGGTCCCCTTTAACAGCATCTTTAGAGGGCAGCCTTTTTTTTCCTTCAGAAGGATGATAAGGCTGACCATCTGAAAAACAAAGAAAGCTTTAGAACTACAAAGCCTTAAGAACCTGCAAAACTGATTTATTGATAGTGCCCAACATTGCAATAATTGAGACAGAAGAATGAACATGAGGCATACATATCATGTCAATACCCAAAATACTCTGGTTGACAAAGTTTGTGAAAGATATCACAGGATATACCTAGAGGACAGGAAATCAAATTCAGCAAAGGCCTGTAAATGCCATAGAAGGTGGGAAAATCATCAGACTACAAGAAAGAACAGGAAAAGTGCTTCTCTGTTGGGCATTGTCCGAAAGTCCCTTTAGCACTAGAGCTACTGGATCCATCTTTTCAAGGCAGATATTCTGCAACAATCCTTAAAAGTCCCTGGGTTCCCAAGATGATCGATTGATGGATCGATCACAGAGACACTCCACTGTAGGCGAGTTGGATTCATAGATAAGCATGTACAACATAGCAGGATGCAACACTTGCAAGGTAATACCCGGAGTTCTATTGCCTTCAATGGCTACAAATCTGAGCGCTAAATTAAACATACCTGAAGAGACGGCCCACAGGACGAAGAAACACAGCACGATGACGAAAGGAATGGTGTGCATGCACAACTCAGGACGGCTTAGGGGACGCGACAAGCTCCTATCTTTGGCGCTTACTTGGGAACCGAACCTGGACCGAATGTCTATGCCCGCCAAGCCAGCGGCCACAATTCTCGGCAGCGACATCTCCCTGTCTCCTTCCGTCATATTCTCCGTTACAAACCCTAGCAGAGAATACAAAAGAAGAAGGAAAAAAAAAAACACAAAACAACTTCCTCGTCTTCGTGTCAAGAGTGGCGGCTCTCACTCGGTCTTTCTCGTTTGACAACACTTATACGATGATTCTTTTTCCAAATGCCGATTTCAGCTCACTGCTTGGAGAACAATGATTGAGGACAACGAAGGTTGTCCCAAGTTGGTGAGATCGAACGACGAGACGATGGCAGCTTACTTTATCTACTTCAGATCGACTTCACCACCTTGCTAACTACCCCCTTCCACTTTCTCAACTCCAATCCTTCCTTGCATGCCTGTGTTTTTGTTTCTCATCACTGACTTTGGAAGCTATGTGAGGCTGAAGCAGTGATTGCGAGCAGCTCTCGTCCCTTCCTCCTTTTGCGAGGGTGAGAGCGTTGCACCTGCGCTCTTTCTCCCAACGCGTTGAATGCTGCTCTGCGCATGACACTAATAAGAGAAGCCAAAGAAATCCCAAATTTGACTAAATTTACAAAAATGCACAAAATAGGTACACACAAAACCTAAATTCCTAAAAGAAAGTTGGTAAATAATTGATACCTAAGACATGCCTTTTTCATGTAAAGCTCTAGGTCACCGGCCAAAAAAACAGCTAAACTTAAACATTTAATTTTATTATCCAGAGTGACATACTGAGCACCAGTGGAGATGCTCTCAGATATCTTTTTTTTTTTTTAAAATTCCCTGTGATACCTGGTGGGTATCCAGGGTACCCTTGCCAGTACCCTCCTATTGCCAAGAATATAGAAAGATTCTGTTTTTTTTTTTTCCCTTACTTTCATTTCTAGTATATAGCCATATTTGGCTAAACTATTTTCTGAATGATCATTACATTGGCTGCATCACAAAATCCTTAAAAGAAATCCCTAGTCCCACCTAAGAAAAAGCCTTTTAAATGTACTTGAATAGAGAAAATTCCTTTTGTGTGTGGAGGGTAACCTTTATATCCATGAATATCCCTCTTCCAAAAGAGGAGAGCTATTATGCCTACTCCTTAAGAGTGGGAACAAAATTATGCCTACTTATAGGTGTAAGACCCCTCCACTCTTGAGGTTCTTATGTGTACGAACCCATCTCCTCTACCTCATGGTCTATCTATGTTTAAGTTGATGATAACTTTTGCATTATGCTTTACAATTGTAAAAGCTTTATAATGGGTGGTGAAGTAGGACTTTCCCAAAACATGAGGCCAAACTCACTCGCCTTGTCCTAGGCCCCTTATTTTGAAAAATTGCCTCCACCTAAGGGCCTTACCCTACACAAAACTGGTTATGTGTAGGGTAAGGCACCCATGTTGAATAGGTTTGAGCCCCCTATAATATGTTGGACCCTTCTTCCCCTTTATAAAATAGTATGTTTGATAGCTTTTGAGAAAGAAGGGTGGTGTTAAGGTAAATGGAGTGTAACCCACTCTGTCAGCTGGGTTGAGTGCATTATTGATGATGGAACCCTGGCAAACTCCATTAAACAAAGCCCACCCAACAACAAAGGGGGAAAGAAGGAACAAAAGAAAGGACCCAAGTCCAAGCCAAAAGAACAAAACCCAAAGGGAGTCGCATTATTGCACTTTGTGAACACAATAAGCTTATTGAGCTCAGGGCAGGTTCAATGGAGATAAGCAGTGTGTGTCAAATAACAATGGAAAATTTTCCATTTTTTTTTTTTTTTTTTTGGTGTTTTAATTTCCTAGAATTGCTGGTTGGCACAAGTTTGCAAAAGTGAAGGGAATTTTTTTAAAAAGTCATCTCAATAATCTTCAATAATTCTTCTCTTTGGTTTGAGTTACTTTCCAAGGTTCCATGTCACATGTAAATGTTTGTTGTTTGTTTGTTTGTTTGTTTGTGGGAGAATATACTCATTTTACATGGGACCAACATTTGCAATTTGTATGAAATTTGTCTCTTGACATGATGGAACAATGTCATTATAATGAGAAAAAGTTTGAATGTACCAGAGGGAATGATGTGTTTACTCATGTGATGATATACTGCAGTACATTTTCAGTTTTCAGTGGTAAATAAATTATTTTTGAAAATGCCAATTTTTTTTTGAAAAATTATCTACTTGAATTGTCAAATTTTAACGAAATTACAAAGGAGGGAAGAATTTTTTTTAAAATTGGTCTCATTATGTTAGAGTTTTAGACCCAAGAAGCTGCCTATATGTATTGCTGAAATTCAATATTAAAAAAAAATTATATTGTTGAAGTGGATTTTTTGAAAAATTAAATAATTATTCAACACCCAAGTGCTAAACGTAAAAAGGTACTACAACAATTGAAAATCACCATATCAATTTATATTGAAGCAGAAAACATCATGAATGACATCATGTGTTCCAATTAGTGATTTTTTCCAACAATTTTTTGCCATTTTTTGGAAATAAAACGAATTTTGGATAAATATGAGTTTTTAGTTCAAATATAACTTTTTTCCAAATTTTTTGTGAAAAATTCGCCAATTTTTTGAAATCACAAAATTGGAAAAGAAAACCATTGTCCTAATATATGTTAGTGTTGTAAGCACAACAAAAATGGGGTAACCTTATTTAGTCAATATAAATATTGAAAATGCAACACATTACAAAGTCTATTTTGACACACGTGGAACGTTAGTGATGTTCAAAGTGATTGATGGTGAATGCTATGTTGGAAGTGATAAAATTAGTTGTGAATCAAACATTAGTGCTTACATTGATGTGAGCCATGGTGTGAGTGTTCAAATACAATTGATGGCGTTTAATCATTTTCAATGATGTCTTTAATCTCCTATTCCATGCATCAATCACTAAATTGTTTGTGTTTCATGCCTCATTTGAAAATAGGAAGATAAAACATGAGCTATATAGGAAAATGATGGAGAGACATGATTTTCAAATGATGTGAAAAGGGGACAAAGTAAGAAGAGGTCTAATGATAGCCATGCATGAAGATGAACACTTGATGTTGCACCAAAGGAAAAGAAGATCAAAGTACACATAATGGAGAGAAACAAAATTTAGCTCCATGAGGGAACAAATAATGGAGAGAAACATATTACAAAACAAAGGAAGAAAAGGGACTTGGAGATGTTGAACATGACTAAACTACCACAATGGGGAGACACAATTAGATGGGGGAGGCTCAGAGTAAAAAGAAGAAGAAGAAAAGGGAGCATGCAATACACCCTTGAGAAAAATTGCTAATTCTAAAAAAAATGAGAGAAAAAAAATAGTTGTCTAGTATGACTTTGATAATTGAAATTGTTTTATTTGTTTAAAGATTCATGAAACATTCAAGTGTTACAACAAACATGTGATAATATTTATGGGATCAAGTAACCTCTTAAGCTTAAAGCCATTATCATAAGGCACCTTTCACACTCAAGTGCACTAATGTTGTGTTTGGGATGTTGTTCAAGTGTCAAGGATTTGAATGAGCAAATAGTTGCATATTGTGGTATTGATTAAGTGAAACTTGTCTAATTGTGAAAACAAAAGTTTGGGAAGGAACTAAATGTCATTAGGTTTTTCACATTCAACACCATTGCAACATTGGTCCATACTATGCAATGAAATGCTTATGTAACTAGTACTTATGAATGTGTATATGGCCCCTTGAACAACCTCATGCTCATTATTTGGAACAATAATCAAATCTTGTTCTCTTCACTTATGTGAATGTTAATGTGTTTGAGAATCTCGTTGTGATTCTTTTGTTGTCTTCCATTCATTATTATGCAAAATTTTGAACATTAGTAATATGTGTCAAACTATAAACATAATTAAATTGAGAGAAGACAAATGAGAATTGCACTTGCTTATTTGATCTTTTAGTTTACTATCTTACTACATTATAGAAGGATACTATATTTACTAAAAGGTGAAGTATAGTTTAATATAAGTTACTTTTATGTAGTGATAAAATATATGATTGGGCCATTGTTTTGCACCACGACTTTTCATTTTGTATATATTTTATTTAATTAAATTTGTGTGACATACATTTTTACATGCATGCCCAAATATATGGCTTCAAGTATGGGTATTCCACCCAATGTTGCTTGTAATCTTTGTTTAATATTTCATGTTTGAAGTGATAATTTAAGTTGGCATTATTTTTTTTGGATTTACTTACATACCAACATTCATAATATATCATGGGAACATGTGAATAAATTTGAAATCAATCTAACAAATAGAAAATACCCAAAAACATATTTAAAACAATTGTAATCAATTTTACTACTTAAAATATTTGTAAAAAAGATTCAAAAGATTTGAAAATGACATATTTTTGGAGAAAATATATAAAACTGAACATAATAATATAATGAATCTTTTTTTAAAAATTAAAATAACATTTTAAACATTTTCCCAAAATATTTCAGAAATATTCCAAATTAATTAATCATTTAATAGGGTACCGTTGGCTCCCATTAGCATGGTTGAACCCATGCATTTGAATTGCTTGAGCTTACATGGCATCAAAACCAATTGAAAAAAACTAAAAATACCCCATTGGTTTTGATATATTACTATTTGATAAGAATTATTTTTTGAAAAGAAAATAGACTTTGTTAAAAAATTCAAAATGAATCAAGAACACATCGATAATGATACTATCAACAACTCTAGCAAGTTGGAAGGATTAACCAATTATGTAGTTTGGAAGTTTGAAATCAGAACTACTTTGATGAAAAAAGGTCTTTGGGATCTTGTTAATCCAAAAATTTACCTAGGAATAGAAATTGTCAATATGGTGGTGAATGAAAGGTAGCCAAATGATAGGGGAAAACAACAACTCAAAACATGAATTTGGCAATAACAACAACATGGACAAGATGTAAGTATAAAGGCTTGTGATCATTTTAACAACAATCAAAGATGACTTGAATCCCTACATATCCAACATGGAGGATCCACACACACACTTGCTAAAAGAAGCTTGAAGAGTTGTTTGAACAAACAACACAACTCAAAGTCTACTTATGATTAACAAATTGTTATCAATCAAAATGGAAGAAGGATATTTTGTTTCAAATTTTTTGAGGAAAATAAAAGAAAACATCATCTAAATTGTTGACATTGGCAAAAAAGTCAATATGAATGAGTTGTACAAATCACATTGAATATTACATTATCAAATTCTTATAATGCATTCATCATTTTGGTGACAAGGATCAATGAAATGCTTGATTTCAACAAACTATCAACAAAATTTCTTTTGGAGAAATAAAGGTGTGAAAGTTGCAGATTGTTTCATTAAACAAATGAAGCATTATTTAGCAAGGGGAATTGCAAACCTATGAGGTGGGGGGGATGCGGAGGGGGGGGGGGGTCTTGATCAAGGATTCCTAAAATCGCAATTGTCAAACATGGAATTATGACACAAAAAAAAAGGGGGG